>Ga0213839_1000322_pt1 | contig 74215 bp, 66 predicted proteins | sample SWPATP21_FD_160075 | JGI IMG/M metagenome (GOLD analysis project Ga0213839, IMG submission 160075) | Coastal seawater microbial communities from Marineland, Florida, United States - SWPA TP2 #1 | ecosystem: Environmental > Aquatic > Marine > Coastal | place: USA: Florida | collected 2016-08-14
CGGTCGAAAAGTTCCGCGCGAAAAAGGCCATCGTGCCGGGGCTGGGCCACCCAGTCCATAAACCCGTCGATCCGCGGACACCGCGCCTGTTCGAGATTGCGGCCGAAAACGGCAAGTCGGGCGAATATATCGCGCTGATCCAGAAAATTCAGGAGGTGGCCGAGGCGAAATCGGGCAAGATGCTGCCGATCAACGCCACCGGCGCGATTGGCGCGATCTGCTGTGAATTCGGCTTCCCCTGGAAGATCGTGCGCGGCTTTGGCGTGATGGCCCGGTCCATCGGGCTGGTCGGTCATATCCTGGAGGAAAGCGAAAATCCGATTTCCTATGACATCTGGCAGAGGGTTGAAGAGGAAATCCTGGAAACCAGCGGGCCGGGGACGCCTTGAGAATATGCAAACCTCGGCACCCGACACCCATAACGATCTGCGCGACGCGCTGCGCGCACTTTGCGCGCAGTTCCCGCCCGAATACCACCGCCAGCATGGCGCGGACGAAACCTATCCTGAAGAGTTTGTCGAGGCCCTGACCCGCGAGGGCTGGCTTGCCGCGATGATCCCCGAGGAATATGGCGGCTCGGGCCTTGGCCTGACCGAGGCCTCGATCATCATGGAAGAGGTCAATCGCGGCGGCGGCAATGCCGGCCATTGCCACGGGCAGATGTACAACATGGGCACGCTTCTACGGCATGGGTCGGACGAGCAGAAGCAGAAATACCTGCCCGGTATCGCCAGCGGCGATCTGCGCCTGCAATCCATGGCCGTGACCGAACCCACAACCGGCACGGACACCACCAAACTGAAGACCACCGCGGTCAAGAAGGGTGACCGGTATGAGATCAATGGCCAGAAGGTCTGGATCAGCCGTATCCAGCATTCTGACCTGATGATCCTTCTGGCCCGCACCACGCCGCTGAGCGAGGTCAAGAAAAAGTCGCAGGGCCTGTCGATCTTCATGGTCGATCTGAAAGAGGCCGTCGGCAACGGCATGGAGGTTCGCCCCATCGCCAATATGCCCGGGCACGAGACCAACGAGCTGTTCTTTGACAATCTGGAGATTCCGGCGGAAAACCTGATCGGCACCGAAGGGCGCGGGTTCTACCATATCCTCGACGGGCTGAATGCCGAACGGACCCTGATTGCGGCGGAATGTATCGGTGATGGATACTGGTTCGTTGACAGGGCCCGCGCCTATGCCGGCGACCGCGTGGTCTTTGACCGTCCCATCGGCCAGAACCAGGGCGTGCAATTTCCTATCGCCATGTCCTATGTGAACATCGAGGCCGCCAATCTGATGCGCTTTGAAGCCTGCAGGCGGTTCGATGTCGGGCTGGATTGCGGAGCGCAGGCGAATATGGCCAAGCTGCTGGCTTCGGAGGCCAGCTGGGAAGCGGCCAATGCCTGCATCCAGACCCATGGCGGCTTCGGGTTCGCGCGGGAATACGATGTCGAGCGCAAGTTCCGCGAGGCCCGGCTGTATCAGGTGGCGCCGATCTCGACCAACTTGATCCTGTCTTATGTCGGCGAGCATATCCTCGGCATGCCACGATCGTTCTGAGGTTGGTGAAATGACGCAGGTCAATATCGACAATCTGGAACCGTGGCTGGGACGCAGCGAAACGAAAGAAGACATCCTGACACCAGGCCTTGTCGAAAAGTTCCGCGCAACGCTCGGTCCGCATCTTTGGGATGGCTCCCCTGAGGCGCCTCCTGGGCTCCATTGGTGCCTCGCGTTGAATGCCACAGAAAACGCCGGGCTCTCTGAAGACGGTCACGCCGCGAGGGGTGGATTCCTCCCGCCGGTGCCTCTGCCCTCGCGAATGTGGGCCGGCGGTGAAACCACCACCTTCGCACCATTGCAGGTGGGCAAACCCGTGACGCGCATATCTAGGATTGAAAATATCACAGCCAAGCAAGGCCGTAGCGGGGGGCTTGTTTTTGTCGAGATCCGGCACGAATACCATTCTGCCGATTCCCTATGCATCTGTGAGCGACAGGACATCGTCTTCCGTGGGTTGCGTTCGTCAACTCCGCAGGAAAATACCACCCGTCAGGCCGCGCCTCAACCCGACACCGAAAGCTTGTGTAACCGGATCATCCCGGAACCGTTGCTGCTGTTCCGTTACTCGGCGCTGACTTTCAATGCGCACCGCATTCACTATGATCAACCCTACGCTGTAGGGAGCGAGAACTACCCCGGCCTTGTCGTTCATGGGCCGCTGCAAGCGACACTGTTGTTCAATCTGGCGGCAATTAAGGCCAAACGAGTGCCAAAAACGTTCTCGTACCGCGGTCTCGCCCCGATGACGCTGCCCTGCGAGTTGCAGTTGCATTGCCAACAAACTGACACCGACGGAACTGTCTGGTGCCAGGATCAAACAGGCCTGCGGAGTTTCTCGGCCGACTACTCAGATATGTAGTCGGACTTGGTTGGGCCATCTGAAGGCGTCGGGTCGGGAATGAGGGCTATCCCCTCTTGCTCGATTGCACAGATACCACTGGCTGCGGGTCAGATCGACCTTGCGTTGCGGGTCCTGCGGCGGCTTCGGACCGATCATGGGTTTCAGTTTTCAACCGTTCTTTTTTTTTACCCGATAATAAAGCACTGGCACGATGATGATCGTGAGCGCCGAAGACACGCCGGTTCCAAAGATCAGGCTGATCGCAAGCCCGCCAAACACCGGGTCAGTCAGCATGATGGCCGAGCCGAGGATGACGGCAAGCGTGGTCAGAAGGATCGGGCGCGCCCGGACGACTCCGGCCTGATAGGCCGCCTCCTGCAGCGCCATGCCCTGGCCCTGGTTTTCACGGATAAAGTCGATGATCAGAAGCGAGCTGCGGATCGCCACCCCGGCCAACGCAATGATCCCAACCATCGAGGTGGCTGAAAAATCGGCCCCCATGATCCAGTGGCCGGGGAATACGCCGATCATCCCCAAAGGAACAGCGGCCATCGCCACAAGCGGCGTCATGAACGACTGATAATAGCCTACCAACAAAAGAAAGACGAACACCATCGCCAGCCCCATGACCATGCCCATGTCGCGATAAGTATCCAGCATCAGGCGGATTTCGCCGTTCCACAGCAGTTGGTATGTTCCAACAGTTTCCGGGGCGGTGCTGGCCAGCGAGAGATTTCGGGTTTCCAGCAAAGTGCCGTTGCCGATCTCCATTCCGTCCAGCTTGGCGTCCAGATCGGCGATTGCGTAAATCTGCGAAGTGCGTGCAAGTTCGCCGCCCACAAAGGTCACGCGTTCATTGTCCTTGTGCAAAATCGGCCGGTCACGCAGCCCCGGCACAACGTTCACAAGTTCGGCCAGAGCGATCCGCTGACCGGCAGTATTTTCGACAATAATCTTCTCCAGGTGCTCGGGGTCGGGCTGTTGGCTGTAGGGCACCCGCACCCGGATCGGGACGGTGTTCCTTTCGTCGTCCGGGTGAATGCGGCCGATGATCTCGCCATCGTAAAGCAGCCGCAGAACCGAAGCTATCTGTGCATTGCTGACCCCGGACAGTGCCGCCTTTTCCTGATCCACGATGATTTTGTATTCGACCACGTCGACGGGTTCGCTGGTGCTGATGTCGACCATGTCATATGTTTCTTCAAAAATACTGGCCACCCGGTCCGACAAGTCCCGCAGAACCTCCAGGTCCTTGCCGTAAATCTCGGCCAGCACCGTGGACCGCATGGCCGGCCCGGGTGGGTCTTCGACCATTTGGACGGTCGTGCCGGGGTACTTGGCGGCGATGGCCATCACTTCGGGGCGCAACTGCTGCACCAGTTCGATGGAACTGATGTCGCGCGCATGTTTATCGACCAGATTTACACGGATCTCTCCGATATGCGCGCCCACTCTGTCGCCGGAGCCGCGCAGCAGGGCATTGAAGTCGATCACTCCCGACTGCCCGGCCCAGCTTTGGGTGTCGGTGATCAATGGGTTCTGGACCAACATGGCATTGATTTCGCGCACCAGTTGGTCGGTCATCTCGACCGGTGTGGTCTCGGGGGTCGAGATGGAAACGTTGAAGGTGTTCTTGTCGTCTTTGGGCAGAAAGCCCATGGCGACGCCAAAGGCAGGTTTGGGGCCTGCCACCCCGTCGGGACGCACGAACTGCCACGCCGGCTGGAGCACCGTCAGCGCCATCGCCCCGATGGTCAGCCCGTATATCGCCCAGCGGGCGGCGCGGCGACGCATCGACAGGGTCATCAGCCAGCGATAGCCGCGTTCCAGACGCCCCGGCGCAGTTCGGGCGCTGTGTTCAGCGCCGCCCATAGAGACCCATCGATAGGCCGCCCACGGCGTCACCGTATAGGCCAGAAACAGCGAGGCCGCCATGGCGACGGGCACGTTGAAGGCAACGGGATAGAAGTACTGCCCGGGCATCCCGCCGACCAGCATCAGCGACACGAACACCGCGATCACCGTGGCGGTGGCCAGGTTCGCCGCACCGCCGACTTCGGCGCAGGCACGGATCGTGATATCCTTCTTGCCGCCGCCGCCATTGTGATAGCGGCGGTGGATGTTTTCGATCACCACGATTGCGTCATCGACCAGAAGCCCAAGCGAAAGGATCAGCGCGAACAGGCTTACCCGGTTGATGGTGACGCCGTGGATGAAGTCCGCGCCAATCGTCACGAACATTACCAGCGGCACCGTCACGGTCACGATCAACGCCTCTTTCCAGCCCAGAAACAGGATCAGCACCAGAAAAACCGTGGATACCGCGATGAAAAAATGCTCGATCAGCAGGTTGACCGCCTGATCGGCCTTTACCCCGTCATTGCGAGTCACGACGACATACACATCGCGCGGCAGGAATTCATCCTGCATTCTTTCGATACGTTCGATCGTGTCGTTGGCCATGAAAACGGCATTGGCGCCCTTTTTCTTGGCCACACCCAAGGTGACTGCGGCCAGATCGAGATTGCCAGTCTCGGCAAAGCGTGCATCCCCGGCGCCAAAGCTGAACCGGCTGACTTTCTGACGTTCCAGTGGCGGGCCGTCGACGATTTTCGAGATGTCGCCAAGATAGATCGGGCGGCCGTCGTTTTGCCCCACGATCAGGTTGCGAACGTCGTCGGCATCCTTGAAGAACCCATCCAGATACACCGAGCGGAAATCATGTTCCTGCACCGTTTCACCCACCGGAACCGACAGGTTGTTGGCGGCCAGGATGTCGCCGACGCGGGCAAGCGGAATGCCAAAGGCGGCCAGCCGATCCAGATCCAGATCGACGCGGATCTCACGATCCTGCCCGCCTTTGACAGTCACAACCGAAACCGCGGGTAGGCTGTGCAGCCGCTCGGCCATGCGGTCGGCCATGCGTTTGAGCGCGTAATCATCGTATTTGTCAGACGCCAGTGTAACCGTGACAACCGGCATGTCGTCCACATCCAGCGCCTTGATCAACGGGGCGCTGGCACCTGATGGCATACGGTCGAGATTGCTCGATATCCGGTTGTAGAGCTTGACCAGACTGTCTTCCTTGTTTTCGCCTGCCTTGAACTCGACCCCGACAATGCCGACCGAGTTCATCGCCACGGCATTGGTGTGATCGACGCCAACGATTTCGCTGACGATCGCTTCGAGCGGGGTCACGATCAGCTGTTCGACCTCAAGGGCCGAGGTTCCGGGCATTTGCACGATGATCTGTGCGGCTGGCACGATGATCTGCGGGTTTTCTTCGCGCGGAGTCAAATAGATCGCGATCGCGCCCAAAAAAGTGAGCGCCAGGATCGTCAGGATCGTCAGCCGTGAGGTGACGAACATCTCCGACAACCGCCAGGCGATGTTGCGTTTTGGCTCACTCATCTGTGGCGTCTTTCGCGGCGGCCCCAATCAGATCACCGTCGCGCAGCCGATCGTCATTGCGCGCGACAACGATCTCGTTGCCCGTCAGCCCGGTGCCAATCTCGACATTATCGTTCAAAAAGCGCCCGGTGCGCAGCCACCGGAAACGCGCCGCGCCATCATCGCCGACGACAAACACCCCTGTCAGACCGCCCCGTTCGGTCAGCGCGCGCGCAGGCACCGTCACCACCCTGTCCGACCCGATGATGAAATGCGCCCGCCCGAACATGCCGGGAAAAACATCCAGCCCCGACGGTAAAGCAATCTCGACATCATAGCGCCGCGTCACCGGGTCGCCGGACGGTATGATCCGCAAAATTTCTCCGGCAAGGTCGGATTGGCCAAGCGCGTCGATTGCCACCTTCACAGGCTCGCCAACATGCACATCACCGATATGGCTTTCCGAGATGGATGTCCTGAACAGCAATCTGGTACGCGATTCGATGGTCAGGATCGCAACGCCGGGGGTCGCCAGATCGCCGACCTGTTTTTGCCGGGCGACCACGATACCGTCGATCGGGCTGATGATCGTTGTGTATCTGCGCCCGGCCAGAGCGGTATCCAGAGCCGCCTGCGCCTCGGCAAGTCTGGCGCGCGCCACGTCGCGGGCGACCTTCGCCTTGCGCAGGCTTTCATTCGAAACCGCGCCCTTTTCCAGCAGGTTTTCGAGCCGGACAACATCCGTTTCAAGATCGCTCAGGGCCGTTTCGGTAGATCTGACCGCCGCTTGTGCCCGATTGATGGCCCCTTCGATATCCGTCGGGTCGATTTCAACAAGTATGTCGCCAGCAGAAATCACGTCGCCTTCATGAACCGAAATGCGTTGGACATAGCCGGTTGTGCGTGACGACACCTCGATACGCTCGTCCGAGATGACACTGCCCGGCGTGCTGTAGAGACGGTCGACCTCGGCCATTTCGGCGCGCGATACCGGAATATCCAGGGAGCGCGGTTCCGGCGCGTGATGCGCCTCATGTTCTTCCTTGCAGCCAGCCATGGCAAGCAGGCAGAGCCCGGCCAGCGCGGCCCGAATATTGTGGTTTGGCATTATCGGGTTTCCTTTGTTTCTGGCCCGGACGCCAACCCATGAAGCGTCAGTTGTACGGCGTGGTCGGCATATGCCTTTGTCTTTTGCCGTGTAATGCGCTGCCCGGTCAGCCCCTCGAGAACCGGGGCCAGTTCGACATAACCCAGGATCATCGACAGCACCGACACCGCCGACAGACCAGCGTCGCGGTCGGGTGCCAGCCGCGCCATGAGGTTCTCAATCTCCCGAAACGGGGTCGCGACAACTTCTTTGGTCAAAAAACTGATCCGCTCTTTGTCACCGGTCAAAAGCTCGCGCTGAAAGAGGCGTGTCATGACCGGGTTTTCCGAAAACTGTCCGATAAGCCAGCTAATCAGCCGTTCCAGCATGATTTCAGGCGCATCCTGCCCCTTTGCGAGGTCGCTCGTTGTTTTTGCCTTGTCCAGAAAGACGAATTCGAGCGTGGCGCGGTATATCGCGTCCTTGTCACTGAAATGATGATACAGCGCCGCCGGGGTCGTGTGCACGGCCCGGGCCAGATCTCGAATGGACACAGCGGCAAACCCGTGTTCGGCAAACAGGGTCGCCGCGGCCTGCAGTATCTCGAGCCTTTTGTCCGGTGGTGGTGAATTCTTGTCGGTTTGGGCTTGCATGAGTTGAAACCTTACTGAACGGTCGTTAAGTCAGTTATATTGTCGACCCCCGCCCGTCAAGGGCAAACCAAGACACAAGCCTCCGGCGCGTCTACGTAATTAGCGAGGATTTGCGATGAAACCGACCGACCCGAAATTCGATCACTGCCTTTCGGCGCTGCGCCAATCGCCGTTTTTTGCCGGGTTAAGCGGCGATGTTCAGACCGATATCTTGCGGATGTTCACTTACGGCTCCGCGCTCCGGCGCGACACGAATGTGAGCCTGGCTGACGCCGATCAGCGGTTTTCTGTGGTGGTCAGTGGTCGGGCCAAGGCTTCCACCTATCACCCGGAAACCGGACGCGAGCATATCCTTGAACTGCTGGGGCCGAGCGATGGATTTGATCTGATCAGCCTGCTGGACGGCGAACCCCGCGACGTGGTTTTAACCGCACTGGATGACATGGAGATTCTGACGGCCAGCCTGTCGCAGGTCAGGCAATGGCTATTGCAGCATCCCGAAATCAACCGGACGTTCCTGCCCTATCTTGGCGAACAGATGCGCCACCTGGCCGAGCAGGCCGAAGATCTGGCGCTTTATGATACCGAAGCCCGGCTGGCGCGCCTGATCCTGCGCCACATCACCAGCAACGCACCGGTCCATGGGCTGCGCCTGATCAACGATCTGTCGCAGGAAACCTTGGCATCCATGATCGGTTCGGTGCGGGTGGTTGTCGGGCGCCAGATGTCGAAATGGAAGCAGGAAGGCATTCTCTCGACCGGACGGGGGAAATGGGCGATCGACGATCTGAACGAACTCATCGCCAAGGCTCAGAAAAAGCTCGACATCTGAGACGTTTTTGGCTGCGCGCCTTCGGCGAGGAATTGCCTGAAAGGTGGTTTTCACGAAAAAACGCATGTCCTGATACCTGGGTTGCATCTTGGCTGCGCCCCGACCGGTAATATCCCGTCTGGATGAGTGCTGGCCGACAAAAGGGTCGGTTGGCGCGCCAACCTGAAAACGGAGAAAACCCATGTTTACCCAAGTGAGAAAACAGATCACGGACTCGGTGAAGGAGGCCAAGAAAAACGGCGCTCTGACGGCAGAGAAAACCCATGCCATCCTGCGGGATGCGGTTGCCGAGGCAGCAGCAGACCTGAAAGGCGGCGCCACGCAAGCGCGCAAACTGTCAAACGAGGCCGTCTCCTCCGCCGTGAAGGCGCTTGAAGAGGCCGGTGGCGCAACCCGCGACACCGTGTCGGCTGCGGTTGCGGGAACGGTCGAAGGTGTCCGCCATGCCCCGGCCCAGCTTATTTCGGCCGCCGAAAAGGACGTTGCCGGAGCGAAAGAACGGATCGTGAGTGAGGAAGAGAAGCTCGCCGCTAGCCTTCGCGAAAGCCTGGAAGGGGCCAAGGAGGCCGCGCAGGAGTTTACCGGCAACATCCGCGAGGAAATCACCGATGCGGTCGCCGATGCCAAGCTGGAGATGACAGAGCTTCTGGGCGTGACCCGCGATGCGGTCAGGGACGCGGTGAAGACGGCCATCGAAAACGGCGAGAAGGTCGATGAAAACGTGCGCAGGATCACCCGCGATGCGACGGCCAAAGCCCTAGGTGAGGCGAAATTCACTGCCGAGCGCGCCCGCAATGTCTCTGAGGCCGTGTTGTCGGCTGCGGTCGAAGCGGCTGAAGAGTCGGGCGCGTATGTCTCTGAGACCGCGCAGGCCGCAGCCGAGGGTGTGCGCGAAGGACTAGGAATTGTGATCGAGCAAACCCGTGAAACCGTTTCCAGGACCCGCAAGGAGGCCGGCGAATACACGGCGAGCGAGCTGAAACAGCTGGCCAAGGATCTGGATTCGGTTGGCGACCTGTTCGTCGAGGCTCTCCGCCGGGTCGCCGACCGGTCGGGCAAGGTGGCAAGAGCCATTCTCGACGAGGTTGCCGAAGATGCCCGCAAGGCCGGGTCAAGCCTGCGCGAACTGGCCGCCAAGGCGGCAAGCGCTGCGGGCGACCGGTTGAAAGAGCTGGGCAGCGACACGCTGCATGCCGGCGGAAAGGCCGCCCATGTCGTCGCCGATGAGGCAAGCGAGTTGGGCGCGCGGATGGTCAGCGTCGCCAAGGGCGCGGCCGTCGGCATGTGGGAAGGCGCGCGCAAGGCGTTTGCCCATGACGACAACGACGAGAAAAAGGAGGGCTGATCATGAAAAGGACATTGATCGCAACCACGATGGCAATCGGGCTTGGCGCGGGTTTCGCGCTGGCCCCGACCTCGACCGTGTTCGCTCAAACGACGGGCGCAGAGACCGAAACCGTTCAGAAGGACTGGCTGGATGAGATGAACACCCGCATCAATCTGGCACAGGCCAAGGTTGCCCTGTTGCGCGCCAGGGTCGCACTGCAGATCGAGAAAGCGCCAGAACAGGCCAGCCAAGCTCTCGCAGAGGCGGAGGCTCAGATTCTCGGTGTGGTGGAGACCGTCGCAGATGCCACCGAGGAACAGTTGCGCGCCTTGGCAGCTGATATTCGGGATGTCAGGGACACCATGGCCGCGACCCCCGGTGCAGCCAGCGACAAAATCGACGACCTGGTCGTAGCAACCGAGACGCGCCTGCTGGAATACAAGCAAGCCATCCTTGAAACCGAAGAAGCCCAGCTATTGCAACGGCGCTATGCACTGATCGAAGCGCAGGCCGCCTTGTTAAGGGCGCAGGTCGCGGAAAAGGCGGATGAAACCGGTGAAACGGCTCAAGCCCATCTTGATAACGCGCTGGCGTGGTATCAAAGCACCCAGAAAGGTGCGTCCGAGAAATGGCAATCCGTGATGACGGAAACCGCCGATGACATCGAAGCCGCAAAGCGCAGGATTGCGGAAGAGCGCGATCACGCAGCCGGGGCGATTTCGGCCCTTGCGGAACGGGCGGCGGATGCTGTGAGAGGAACGGACACGGAATAGCGCTCCGCAGCACCTCGACAAAAGTCAGTAGTGCCCCATTGGAAACTGTGGGGCACAACAAGGCGCATTCAAGAATACCCGGACTGAGCGCCGAATCTGGGGGAACCTGGCGCAGATCGACGGACTGCCGCGTTGAGGGATTGTCGCGCAAATTCGACCTCGCAGTCTTCTCTGCCATGACCGAATTTCGACATCCTTCCCGCCAGGAAAACCCACCGGCAAGACCGGACGCTAGGAGGCATGCAATGAACGTCATGATTCTAACCTACGGTTCGCGCGGAGATGTCCAGCCCTACGTCGCACTTGCCCGCGGGCTCCGGGCGGCTGGGCACGGTGTGACCGTCGCGGCTCCAGCCCGATTCCGGACATTCATCGAGGGCCATGGCCTTGATTTCGGCGCGCTCTCCGATGCCATGCTCGATCTGCTCGCCGCACCGGAAGGCCGGGCGCTGATCGAAGGTTCCGACAGCCCTGTAAGGATCGCCGCCAAGCTCCCCAATCTCCTGTCCCGGATCGGACCGATGCAGGAGGCTCTCCTGCTCGACAGTTGGGAGATCGCCAGGAAATCACGTCCGGATGTCGTGCTCTATCATCCGAAGACTTTCGGAGGGCCCCATATCGCCGAACGCCTGGGCTGCCCGGCGATCCTGACCCTGCTTGTGCCATACCTTGTGCCCACGGGCGAGGTGCCCAACACGATCTTCCCGGACCTGCCGCTGGGTTCGGGCTACAACCTGCTCACCTATTATACGGTCGGCATGCTGATGGGATTGTGGTCGACATGGTACGAGATGGGATTGCGGCGTCACATCGGCCTTCCGTTCCAGGGCCCGATCAACCGCTGGCGACTGCTGCCCGGTCAGGGCGTGCCGGCAATTCATGCGGTGAGCGCCCATGTCGTGCCACGTCCGGCCGACTGGTCGCCTGACGCCACCATGTCCGGCTACTGGTTTCTTGACAGCGCCGCCGATTGGACACCGCCACCCGCACTTGCCGCCTTCCTCGAAGCCGGCCCGCCGCCGGTCTATATCGGCTTCGGCTCGATGGCGGGCGAAGGGGCGGCGCGGCTCGGGCAGGTTGTCGCCGATGCCCTTGCCCGAACCGGCCTGCGTGCCGTAGTCGCCTCGGGCTGGGGCGGCCTGCGCCTCCCCGAAGCACTTCCCGCCACCATCATGCCCGTCACCGAGGCACCGCATGACTGGCTGTTTCCGCGCATGAGCGCCGTGGTTCATCATGGTGGCGCCGGCACAACCGCAGCGGCGTTACGCAGCGGCCGCCCCAACCTCGTCGTCCCGTTCTTCGGCGACCAGCCGTTCTGGGGCAGACGGGTGAACAAGCTCGGTGCCGGGCCGGTACCTATTCCACAGGGCGAGCTCACGACCGACAACCTCACGGCAGCTCTGCGCGAGCTTACTCAGGTGCCTGAAATACAGGCCAAGGCAGAAGCGATCGGGCAGAAACTCCGCGCCGAAGACGGTGTCGGCAATGCCATCAGGGTCATCGAGGCTCTTGCTCAATCTCGCCGCCCGCCTTCGCCGACATGACACTGGCCATGAACCCACTGGCTAGGCGTTTCGCTTCAATGATCCGTGGCCCAGACACAGGGGGCTAGACAGTTCGACGGTCCGCTGGCGCTGTCGGGGTCTATCGCCACCGGACAGGCCATATTGGCGGCGCAGGCCATGGGCGCCGATTTCGGCTATATCGGATCGCCCTTCATCGCTACGAGCGAGGCTGCCGCTTCGGAGGATTACAAGCAGATGATCGTCGACAGCTGTGCGGACGATATCGTCTACACCAATCGTTTCAGCGGCGTGAACGCGAATTACCTGAAGCCGTCAGTCCGGGCGGTCGGCCTCGACCCGGACAACCTGACCGGCGAAAGCAACAAATTGAATCTGGCCACGGGCGACATCCGCCCGAAGGCTTGGCGCGACATTTGGGGCAGCGGTCAGGGGATCGGTGCGGTCGGCGCGGTGACGACGACAGCGGACTATGTTGACCGTCTCGTCCGAGAATACCATGCCGCCAAAGATGCGCTCTGCGCCTGACGAAAGAGGGCGGCAAGTTGCCCAGCCGCCCATCTGATCCTGCCACTATCGCAGATGACTGAGAAGCGATCTCAGCCGTCTTTTTGGTTGACGATCAGTTCTGCATTTTCGGGTAGTTCCGAAACAATGTTCACTTTGTCGGCACGAATTCGTGCATGCAGTTTGAAGGTTTCGACGGCGGCTGCTTCCGCGGCAGAAGCGTCGGCACCGTCTTCCAGCACAAGCGAGAGGCGGATCATGTCGCGGTCGTTTTCTCGGGTCACGACCGCCTGAGCGGCCTTCGCGTCCGGCGTCGCGATCACGACTTCCTCGATCACGCGCGGATAGACGAAGATTTCGCGCACCTTGACCGCTGCGCCGACCCGGCCCTGCAACGCGGACAAGCGGCCGACACTGCCATCTTCATTGGTTTCCAGGGCAAAGGCGCTGTCGCCGGTGCCGAACCGGATCATCGGCCAACTAGCATCGCGCGCGGTCACGACGACCTCGCCCGGTTCGCCATGGGCTACCTGATCTCCGCTGACCGGATCGCAGATCTGCACCACGCGATCGGGATGAACCAGATACCCCTGGCCGCCATCCTCATAGGCGACAAGGCCCAGATCGGCGGTGGCATAGGCGGCCCAGGTCGACACGCCGTACTCGGCCTCGATCCGGCGGCGCTTGGCCATCCAGTCGCCCATCTCTCCACCAAGGAAAGCGGTCTTCACCTTCCAGGCGTCGCGGCCATAGGTTTCGATCACCTTGTCCGCCAGCGTTAGGAAGAAGGCGGTCGAGGCGCAGATGCAGGTTACGCCAGTCTCGACGATGATTTGTGCCTGAAGCTCAGTATTGCCCACGCCGCCCGGAATGACGGTCGCCCCGACCGATTGTGCCGCTTCGTCAAACAAAAGCCCCGCCGGTACCAGGTGATACATCCAGGTGTTCAGGATGATGTCCCCTGCTCCAACGCCGGCGGCCTTGAACAGCAGGTCCAGGCCGTGCCCGCCGCCCGAAAGCGCCGGTTCGAAGATCGGGCCGGGTGAAACGTAAATTCTTCCGACAGCCTTCATGTCCGTGGCCAGAAACCCGCCGAAGGGCGGGTTGTCACGCTGGATTTTAAGAAGCTCTTCTTTCTTCATCACCGGCAGACGCGAAAGATCTGCCAAAGATGACACGTCTGCCGGATTGAACCCGGCAGACGTGAAACGTGATTTTAGGCCTGGGGCCTTTTCGGCTGCGGCAGCATAGGCTTGCGCTATGTCACGGTAGATATTCTTGGACACGACTATGCCTCCTCGGCCATTCGTGGATTAAAGCGGGCAATCCTTACGGAAGTTCGGCGCGCGCTTCTCGCGGTGCGACAGCACGCCCTCCTTGACGTCTTCGCTCATGAAGCCCAGCATTTCCAGCGCGGTCGAAGCATCAAAGATCGGTCCGGCCTGGCGCAGCCAGTTATTGAGTGAGTACTTGGTCCAGCGGATTGCGCTTTGCGAGCCATTGGCCAGCTCAACCGCCGTATCCAGGGCAATCTGTTGCAATTCATCGTCTTCGACACACATCGACACAAGGCCAATACGTTCGGCTTCTTCGCCGGACACCGGCTTGCAGGTCATCAGGTAATATTTCGCCTTCGCCATCGAGGTCAGCAACGGCCAGATAATCGCTGCAACGTCACCTGCGGCAACACCTAGGCGCGGGTGGCCATCGACGATCTTGGCCCGTTTGGCTGCGATTGAGATGTCGGCCAGGATGCCCACGACAAGTCCTGCACCCGCTGCGGGGCCATTGATGGCCGAAATGATCGGCTTGTTGCAGTTGATGATGTTGTAGACGAGATCCTTGGCCTCTTTCCACGTCTTCATGATCTCGTGCGAATTACCGATCATGTTTTCGATCAAGCTGAAATCGCCGCCCGCCGAAAACGCTTTGCCGGCACCCGTTACGATCACGGCGTTGATGTCGGGGTCGCGGTCGATGTCGATCCACATATCCGTCATCTGAGTGTGCGTTTCGGCATCGACCGAGTTAAAGGTCTCGGGACGGTCGAACGTGATGCGCAGGACGCGATCCGCCGGGTAGTCGAATTTCAGCTTGTCATATTTTGCATAACGGTCTGACACAGTTGGGTTCCTTCCTTTAAGATTGATTTAGATTCAGCCCGGCAGTCCCAGGACGGCCTTGGACAGTATGTTGCGCTGAATCTCGTTTGATCCGCCGTAGATCGTTGTCGGCCGAGCCTTGTAGAAGCTGGCCAAGACATCCACGCCGACGTTGCCGACCTGAAGCGGCCCGACGGTTCCGCCATCCGGGCCCGCTGCCTCAATCATCAGTTCGGTGATGCGCTGAAAACATTCGGTCACCCAGATCTTCAGCATCGAGACATCCGCGCCCAGCGTCTCGCCCCGCTTGAGCTGATCCGCGAAACGCGCATAGAGTGCCGCGTGGTCCTCGACGTCAAGCGCGGCTTGCGCGAAACGATCACGGAACGCCGGATCGTCAAACGCTCCACGGCCCCGGGCAAAACTCTCAAGCTGACCCAAGGCATTCTGGGCAAGGTTCGGCGCACCGATGAAGATGCGTTCGAAACTCAGCAGCGCCTTGGCCATCGTCCAGCCCTTGTTCAGCTCACCCACGAGGTTCTCGCGCGGCGTGCGGGCATTGTCGAAGAAAACCTCGCAGAACTCGGTTTCACCAGACAAGGTTGTAATCGTCCGCACCTCGACGCCGGGCTGATCCATCGGCGCTAGCAGGAAACTTATACCTTGCTGCTTTTTCGGTGCGTCCGAATCCGTGCGCACAAGCATGAAGATGTGCGTGGCATCATGCGCCATGGTGGTCCAGATCTTCTGGCCATTGATGACGAAGTCGTCGCCGTCGAGCTCTGCGCGGGTACGCAGGTTGGCCAGATCGGATCCAGCCCCGGGCTCGGAATAGCCCTGACACCAGATGTCTTCGCAGCTGAGAATCCGCGGTAACCAATAGTCTTTTTGCGCCTGGGTGCCGAACTTGATGATCAACGGGCCGACCATCTGCACGCCCATGTCGCGCCCGCGATTGACGCCCCAGCGTTGTTGCTCCTCATAAAAAATCAACAGCTTGGCGGCGTTCAAGCCCATACCGCCATATTCGGCGGGCCATGCCGGGGCAACCCAACCCTTTGCGTGGAGCTTGCGGTGCCAATGCTCTATTTCCGCGAATTTCGGCCGATGCGGAAGGTGGCGCAGATCCTCAGGATATTCGGTCTCGAAGAATTCGCGGGCTTCCTTGCGGAACTCCGCATCACCCATGGCGTTCCAATCCGTCATTGTGCGGCTCCCTCCCCTTCGCGTGCGTCGAACCAAAGCCGTCTGTGATAAGCGTCGTCACCCAACCAGGCTGACAGAACCAGTGCCCGGTTCAGGTAAAGCCCGATGTCGAACTCGTCAGTATAGCCGACCGCCCCATGCAGCTGGATCGCATCGCGCGTGATTTTCTTGGCTGTTGTCACCGCGCGTGCCTTGGCCCGGCTGGCAAGCCGCGCCCGCACCTTAGGATCGGATTCGCTGTCCATAAGAGCCAGGGCTTCGCGCACCCCGGCCTGCGCGACCTCGCATGTCACATGCAGATCAACGGCACGGTGCTGAATGACCTGGAACGACCCGATGGGCTTGTCGAATTGCTCTCGGGTCTTGATGTACTCCAGCGCAGTCTCGAAGGCGCGCTCGCTCAGACCGACAAGTTCGGCGGCGGCAAGCGCTGCTGTATCATTGACTGCCTCATCAAGCGCGTCCGGGACCGCAACACCGCCAGCCATTTCCTCGGCCGGGGTTCCCGCAAAGGAAAGCTCGCCCATTGTGCTGCCGTCGGCCTGTGTGAGCTTTTCGACGGAAAGCCCGTCTGCTCCGGCCTCTACCATGACCAGAACCGGGCCGGTGTTTCCCTTCGCCAGAACAAGGAAACCCTGCGCTTCGGCCGCGCCGACAACCCAAGCCTTGTTGCCGGTCAGCTTGCCGTCCGCATAGCGGCAATTCTCCTCGGCGGGCCCGCCATTCGGGCCGCGTTCCTGCCAAGCCGTGGCAAGAACTGTATCGCCCCCAATGAGCCGTCCGATCATGTCGTGATCCGGACAAAGGCGACGCAGCAGGCCGAGGCTCAACCCGACAGTGGCCACCACAGGCTCCGGGGCAAGGACCCGGCCGACCTCCTCGGCGATGACGCCGCAGGCGGCCAAGCCCATGCCCAGCCCGCCGTTTTCCTCGGGCACGGCGACACCGAAAACTCCAGCTTCCGCAAGTTCCCGGATCATTTCGCCATCCCATCCGCCGCCGGAATCGCGCAGCTTTCTGGATCGACCAACGCCGCCGGCGCGGTCAAACAAGGTGCGAACGCTTTCGCGCAGCAAGCGTAGTTCTTCCTGATTTTCTGATTCCATGTCAGTCTGTGTCATTGTGCTTTCGTTGAATCATCACGGGAGTGTCCGTGGAAAAGACGATCTCTCCCTTGGGGTTCCTGGCAGTAAGTGAATAATGCATGACACCCCTGTCCGATTTGCTCCGGGAAGGGGTGACCGAGTTCACGGTCATTTCGATGTCCAAGGGTTCATTCGGACGCACAGGCCTCAACCAGCGCAGATTGTCGAACCCAATGCCTCCGATATTGGCGACATCGACCATCAATTCGGCCATGATGGGCTTGAATACTTCAAGCATGGTCTGAAACCCGGAGGCGATAAGGCCTCCATGTATACCCGCCGCATAGTCTTCGTCGGTGTGCAGCCGCTGCGGATCCCACTCAAGGGCGAATGCCTTTATGGATTCGGTACTCATTGGCGCGCTGGTGAAGCGAAAGACCTGCCCTGGGTGAAAATCTTCCAGATACCTCAAGAGGCAGCTCCATTCGAGAATTTGGGATCGTAGCCTGTAGAGCCCCCCGCAATCCGAACACGATTGAATTCCTCAAGTTTCGGGTATGTTTCCTTGAAGGCCTTCAGGAATTCCTTCATCGGCGCATCGAAGAAAAGCCCACGGTCATTCACATATTCCATGTGCCGTTGATCTTTTTCGTCAAACTCATGAAAAAGTGCATCGTGATACCCGTCAAAAACCAATGGCTTGACGCCGAAGCGCTCGCACAGCTCGATGTTGAATGCCGGTGTAACCTTGTAGGTTTCGCTGCCCAGCCAAAGCTGGACGTAGCCGTGATAGATGAACAGATCGGTACCCATTAGCTCTTGCAGCTTGGGGGTGTTCAGGTGGTTGCGCACATCGGCAAATCCGAGGGCCGCCGGAATGCCCGCAGCCCGCAGGCAAGCCGCCAGAAGGATTGCCTTGGGGACGCAGAACGCCGCCTCTGCCCCAGCGATCCGGCTGGCGCGGTAGGAATCTTCATCCAAGGCAAAACAATAGGGGTCATATCGAATGTCGTCCCGAACCGCCTCGAACAGGCGGATGGCCTTGTCACGCGGGCTGGCGTCGACGGGCAATTCGCGCAACGCAGAAGACGCGAATTGCTGCACTTCAAGGCTGTCGCTTTCGACAAAGTGCGATGGCATCACGTAACGCTCTGCTTCGGCTGGCAGGTCATCCCTAGACTGCGCCATCGACTCCTCCATTTTATTTTCTAACATTTGTTAGATTAATGTCTGTCACCATTCGCGTCAACAGAATTTATTGTGTGTCTGGTTGCTCAGCACCATAGTCCTCATTGCTCTCTCCTAGAGAAGCAGCCCTCCCTACTGTCTTTCGGGAAGAGCGGAATTCTGGCGCGATCGGCAGCGGCAGAGACTGCACTTCCTTACCCGCAATATTCAGTTTCCGGTCAAATACCCCGCGGGCAGCAAAATTTGGGTCAACCGAGGCTTCGGCCGGCGTTTTCACAACGGTGCAGCAACAATCGGCTGCCGCCAGCAATGGCTCCCAATGTGTCGAGGGTTTGCTTCCAAGGCGCCGCCCAACCTCGGCACTGCAGGCTTCCGGATCGCTCCAATCGTCACGCAACTCCGGAGGCTGACCGATAACATTACAAAACGCCTGCCAGAATTTTTCTTCAAGCGCCCCGACGGCGATTTGCCGACCGTCTGCTGCGGTATACAGGCGATAGCGCGCCAGCCCGCCTGTCAGTCGGCTTCCACCGCTTTCAATGTTCCTGCCAGAAACAACACCTTCGGCATGCGCCCAATATGCGAATGCGAAAGCGCCTTCCGACATGGCAATATCCAGATGAACGCCCTGCCCGCTTTTTTGCCGCGCCATCAAGGCAAGCAGTATATTCACCACTGCGGGGTAGGTTCCGCCTCCGATATCAGCGACAAGACCAAAGGGCATCGTCGGGTGGTCATCGGGGCCACGGCTCAGTGACAGAATGCCCGCGTCGCCCACGTAGTTCAGATCATGACCGGCCACGGCGGCCTTCGGACCCGTTTGACCGTAGCCGGTGATTGAACAATAGATGATACCCGGATTGATTTCGCGCACCGCATCATATCCCAGGCCAAGCCGATCCATGACGCCTGGGCGAAACTGCTCTACAATAACGTCCGCTTTTTCCAGCAACGGGCGCAAAACAGCCTTGGCGCTTTCGGACTTCAGGTCGATGGCAACCGATCTTTTCCCCTGGTTCAACACGGCAAACCCAATGCTTTCGCCATCTATTTTTGGCTCGGTCAGGCGCGCGTCCTCTCCCGTGACGGGGCGCTCGAATTTTATCACCTCGGCTCCGGCCTCGGCCAGCATGAGCGTGGCCATCGGCCCCGGAAGCAGGGTGCTGAAGTCCAGCACCAGGATATTCTCGAGTGGCTGAACCATCGCTGTCACCTCATGCCAAGCGGGCGGCGCCATTGTTCAGTACGACGACGCCCCGTTGGGGAATAGAGGCGCGGAAACGGGCCTCGCCGGCCTCTTCCCAAATCTCGAACCGCACTGTCTCCCCGGGATAGACCGGAGCTGAAAACCGAACATCCAGCCCGACCAGACGTGCGGCATCATAATCCAGCAGGGTCTTGAGAATCGCTCTGGCCGCCAGACCATAAGTCGCCAGCCCGTGAAGGATAGGCCGGTCGAACCCGACCGACCGCGCCACATCCGGATCGGCATGCAAAGGATTGTAGTCGCCGCTAAGCCGATAGATCAGTGCCTGTCGCGGAAGCGTTTCGATATCACAGATGTGGTCCGGTTCCCGCTCTGGCAGAACCGCAGGCGCCGGACCGGGCCTGTTCTCACCTCCGAAGCCGCCATCACCCCGGCAAAAAGCCGACATCGCGGCCCGCGCCAGTTTTTCACCGCTGTCCGCGTCAAAAATCTCGCGGCTTTGGTAAATCACCGCGCCTTTACCCTCACCCTTGTCGGACATGAAGTCGATTTTTGTGCGCCCGACGATATTGCCCTTCACAGGCAGCGGTTTGTAGATATCCAGCCATTGCTCGCCGTGCAGAACCTTTTGCCAGTTCACGCCGGTTTTGGGATTGCGCAGCCAAAAGCCCGGATAGCCCATCGTGACCGCCATCGAGGGAACCGCCTTCAGACCATCCTCATAGACAAAGGCAAGTTCTTTCTTGTCGGCCGGATCCTCGCCGAACCCCAAGCCGAGCGCGTACAGGATGGTATCCCGCTCGGTCAGTGTCTGTTGGATCTCCTCGAAATCCCAGCTTGAAAGAGCTTCAAAATCCAATGGCATGTTGTTTTCTCCCGTTGACCGCCGTCAAAGCGCGTTTTGTGACCCCAAAATCGCCGTAACCTGGCTGGACAGAACACCGCCATTGCCATGGGCCAGGGCCAGGTCGATATTGTCGAGTTGCAAGCCCGGGGCATCACCGCGAATCTGGCGCGCGGCTTCGATCACCGTGAAAATCCCGTACATTCCGGGATGCACGCAGGACAACCCCCCGCCATTCGTGTTCACCGGCAAAACACCACCGGGTGCGATGCGTCCACCCTCCACGAATGCCCCGCCGTCGCCCTTGGCACAGAAACCGAGGTCTTCGAGAAACAGGATGGTGTTGATAGTGAAGGCATCGTAAAGCTCGACCGCCTGGATATCCTTGGGTGAGACTCCAGCCGCGGCAAAGGCTCGACGGCCCGAATCGCGGGCGGCGGTCACGGTGAAATCCTGCATCTGCGAAATTTGGCGGTGCGAACTTTCCGCTGCGCTGCCCAGCACATAGACCGGTGGCTTGGGGAAATCCTTTGCCCGTTCTGCACGGACCATAACGATCGCACCGCCCCCATCGGTCACCAGACAGCAATCCCGCACGGTGAGCGGATCACCGACCATGCGTGCGCCCAACACATCCTCGCGGCTGAGCGGCCCGCGCTCGAAAGCTTCGGGATTGTGTTGCGCCCAGGCCCGTGCGGCCACGGCCACATCGGCCAGCTGCTCGCGGGTGGTGCCATATTCATGCATGTGCCGGGCCGCCGCCATCGCATAGGCGGAAATCGGATAGCGCGGGTTGTACGGCGCCTCATAGGCCGGCGGGCGCGAGGCCGTCACCAGCTTGCCCGACGCCGTGCGTTGGTTGGAGCCGTAGACGATCAGAGCGACATCGCACAATCCGGCCTCGAGCGCCATCGTTGCGGATGTCAGGTAGTTCACAAAGGATGATCCGCCCGTCATGGTTCCGTCGAGGAACCGGGGCTGAATACCGAGGTATTCGGCCGCCATCAGGGCAGGCATGCTGTCTTCCATCATGGTGCAGAACAGGCCATCCACGTCAGACAGCCTCAGCCCGGCATCCTTCAGCGCCGCAAGCGCGGACTGCGCCATGACATCGTAAGCCGTAAACCCGTGCGCTTCGCCGAACCCGGCGTGGCCGGTGCCGACAATAGCGGATTTTCCTCGCAGGTTGTTTGTCATGGTTTAAACCTCCGAGGGCTTGAAGAATACGGCAGGGGTGCCATCGGCATCGGCCACAAAAGCGGTAACTGCCATATCGATCTTGACTCCGTCGGGGGCGATCCCGTCGACCCGGCTCATCATTCGCACACCTTCCTCCAGTTCGACCATGCACACGTTGTAATCGCCACCGCGCTCGGGCTTTCGACGCACAACCGTGGTGGTATGGACCCGGCCTTTTCCGCTGGCCCGGTGCCAGGAAATTGCGTCGCCATGACAATGCGGGCACATGACCCTGGGAAAGAAGTGGTAGCGCCCACAGCCGTCGCATTTTGGAAGCAGAATTTCCTGATTTACGAGTCCGTTCCTGAAAATTGCGTCAGGCCCCTTGCCATCCAACATTTAAATCATCCCTTCTGCTGTTCGTCTCCGGCTGAGCACCAAACGAGTTGATTACGTTTCTAACGACTGTTAGAAAAAGTCAAGCCCGAAGGATCAAACAGCGAGAACATAATGACAGGAACAAATTCAGGTCCGCTTTCCGGCAAGCTCGTCATCGCACTTGAACAGGCGGTGGCGGCACCCTTTTGCTCTTCGCGGCTGGCCGATGCCGGGGCGCGCGTGATCAAGATCGAGCGCAAGGGCACGGGCGATTTCGCGCGCGCCTACGATACCGCGGCGGGCGGCGAAAGCGCCTATTTCACATGGCTGAACCGGGGCAAGGAATCGGTCGCGCTTGATATCAAAGCCGACGAAGACCGGGAAATTCTCTTGAACATGCTTGAAACCGCAGATGTGTTCATTCAGAACCTGCTGCCCGGAGCTCTCACCAAACTCGGGCTCGATTCGGCCACACTGCGCGAAAAGTTTCCGCGCCTGGTGACCTGTGACATCACGGGCTACGGTGAAGACGGCCCTATGCGGAGCGCCAAGGCCTATGACTTGCTGGTTCAATGCGAAAGTGGTCTGGCTTCGGTAACCGGTACGCCTGATGGGCCGGGCCGAGTTGGTGTTTCGGTCTGCGACATTGCGACAGGAATGACGGCCCATGCCGCAATCTGCGAGGCCCTCATCGAGCGAAGCCACACAGGCAAGGGCAGCGGTGTTTCAGTGGCGATGTTCGACGTGATGGCCGATTGGATGGCGGTTCCGTTGCTTTACTACGATTACCTGGGCAAACCGACGCCGCGTGTCGGGCTGAACCACACGGTCATCTGCCCATATGGCGCCTATCAATGCAAAGATGATGAGCTTGTGGTTATCACCGTCCAGCATTCCGGTGAGTGGGCCCGGTTTTGCGAACACATCCTTGGCGACGCGACACTGGCGAGCGATCCGCGGTTTCATGACAACACGGCGCGAATAAACAACAAACCCGCTCTAGAATCGCTCATCAAGGCTGAGTTCGCCTCTCATGACCGTTCTGAGATGCTGAAGCGGCTCGACGCGGCGGGCATTGCATTCGGGTCTGTGAATGACGTGGCCTCCCTGTCCGCACATCCCCAGCTCGACCGTTCCGCCGTCTATACACAATCTGGCCAAATCAACGTCCCTATGCCGCCGATTCGGCGAAGCGGGGGCATTTCGACCCTGGGCCCCAGCCCCGCATTTGATGCGGATGGTCGCGCCATTCGTGCCGAGTTCATCGCCGGCCCCAAAGATTAGGATACCCCCCATAAATGACTACTGCACAGAAACCGGCAATTCTCGATGGCATTCGGGTTATCGACCTGACATCGGTGGTCTTTGGCCCCCTGGCTACACAAATGCTGGGCGACCTCGGAGCCGACGTGATCAAGGTGGAAAGCCCGGAGGGCGACCTTTTGCGCCAGGTTCAACCATCGCGCCATAACCTGATGGGCGCGGCCTTTCTGGGGACCAACCGCAATAAACGCAGTGTTGTCCTGGATCTCAAGACAGAAGCCGACCTAGACCAGCTGCGCCGATTGTTGTCCGATGCGGACGTGATGATTTCGAGTATCCGGCCTGCAGCGCTTGCCCGTCTGTCACTCGACCCCGAAACTCTGCGGCGCGAAAATCCGAATCTGATCACGGTTTCGGCAACCGGATTCGGGCAGGATGGGCCTTACGCGGCGAAACCCGCCTTTGACGACATTGTTCAGTCTGTGTCGGGCCTTGCAAGCCTGACGACTCTTCGAGATCCCGATGCAAGTCCCGAGTATGCTCCGACCATACTTGCCGATAAACTGGGCGGTGTGACGGCGGCCTATGCCGTCATGGCGGCCCTTTTTCATCGTGAACGCACGGGCGAGGCTCAGCATGTCGAGGTGCCGATGTTTGAAACTCTTACAGCGTTTCTTCTTGCCGAACATTTGGATGGTGCAACTTTCGAAGAAAACCCGCAGGATTTCGGCTATGCCCGCATGCTGGTGCCCCATCGTCGTCCGGTAAAGACCGCAAACGGGTTCATCACGATCCTCCCTTACACCAACTCGCAATGGGCGCGGTTCTTCAAGGTGGTCGGACGCGATGACATGGCCGACCACCCTTGGGTCACGGATATGGATGAGCGCAGCCGTAACATCGGCGCGGTCTACGATCTCGTGGCGCAGATCGCTCTGACCCGCACAACCGAAGAATGGTTGGATCTGATGGAACAGGCCGACGTCCCCGCCATGCCGGTCCGCAGTCTGTCGGACCTTCCAGGCGACCCGCATCTTGCCGCAACCGGGTTCTTCCAGAAAATCGAGCACCCAACCGAGGGTCCCCTCTGGACAACGCGCCCGCCGGTGCGCTTTTCGGCCACCCCTGCAAGGCACGACTTCCGGCCTGCTCCCTGCTTGGGTCAGCATAACAACGAAATCCTTGAGTCACGCAAAGAGTAACCCTGCGTGGCCTCGATACCGGTCAGATATCCATGGAACGGGCAATAAGTTCTTTCATGATCTCGTTGGTGCCGCCATAGATCATCTGGACGCGGCTATCGGCATAAAGCCGGGCGATCGGGAACTCCATCATGAAGCCATACCCGCCATGCAGTTGCAGGCATTCGTGCATGACCTCATTTTGGGTCTGGCTGCCCCACCATTTCGCCATCGAAGCAGTGGCAGGATCAAGCTGACCCGCTTCAAGTTTGGTAATTCCATCGTTAATGAAACTACGCAGCAGTTCCGCCTTGGTTTTACATTCGGCCAGCTTGAAACGCGTGTTCTGAAAATCCATGATACGGTTCCCGAACGCTTTGCGATCCTGGACGTATTTTACCGTCTCGGCGATAGCGAAGTCGATGAATCCAAGCGCGGTGACACCGATCATCAAACGTTCCCAAGGCAATTGCTTCATCAGTTGATAAAACCCTTGCCCCTCTTCGGTGCCAAGCAGGTTGCTGGTCGGGATGCGCACATCCTCGAAAAACAGTTCCGCGGTGTCCGACCCCTTCATCCCCAGCTTCTTCAGGTTCCGGCCGCGGCGGAATCCTTCGGCATCTTCGGTTTCCAGTACGATCAGCGACACGCCCTTGGCGCCCGCGCTGCGGTCGGTCTTGGCCACGATCACGATGAGGTCTGCTGTGTGACCATTGGTAATGAAAATCTTGGAACCGTTGATCTTGTAATGGTTGCCATCCTTTTCCGCATAGGTCTGGACGCTCTGCAAATCTGACCCCGTCCCCGGTTCGGTCATGGCAATTGCCGCTACGCTTTCACCGCTGATCAGCCGGGGCAGCCATTTCTTTTTCTGCTCCTCGCTGCCGTAGGCATCAAGGTAATGTATCACAATGGACTGAATACCATAGCCCCAACCGGTGTCACCGGTGCGGCCCTGTTCGTAGACCGTGATTGCATCAAAGCCAATGCCCCCGCCGAACCCGCCGTAGTCTTCGGCGACCGAACCGCCCATGACGCCCTGTTCCCCAACCGTGCGCCAGAACTCGCGGTCAACGATCCCTTGCTCGGCCCATTTTTCAACATTCGGTGCCATTTCGGCGTCAAAAAGCTTGCGGGTACTGTCGGCAAACATCCGGTGCTCATCTGCGGCCCAGGCCGAACTCGTCGTTATCAAGGACATGTAGAATCCTTTCATCATGATTGGCATTTCCAAAAAATCTAACATATATTAGAATTTTCGGAAGGCGTTCAGCGCTAGGAGAACGCTACGTTATCGTTTTGCGTTCCGACCCTCTAATCGGGCGCAGCCCTTGAAGAAATTGCTTTTGCAAGAGCGCTCTGACGGTTGGGAAGGTTCACAAGCTCAGCGGCAACAAGACGGTCGCCGCTTTTCAGGTGCACCTCCAGGGATGGTGACCCTTGTGACGCATCGCTTCGCACCAGATCGTAACCGGCCGCTATTCCAACGGCCTGCACTTTCATGTCCTTCAGATCGGACCAGAACCGTGGCGGAACAGGAATCGGGCGTTCTTTGTTGCAAATGGCGGCTGCCGCAATCTGAGCCTGCGTGGTTGCATTGTGGACTGTTTCGACGCGCATTTTTCCAGGCGCGAACGGGTTGTCACTGTTGGCACAATCCCCGATGGCAAATATATCGGGGTCTGATGTTCGCATGTCTTGGTCGACGCATATACCTTCATCACATTCTATGCCTGCTGCCTCGGCAAGCTCCACATTCGGAGTGGCGCCGATACCCGCAAACACCAGATCGGCCTTCACCTGGGTTCCATCTTCAAGATTGACCGAAGAAATACGGTGGTCAACGGCGTCGAACCCCTCAATCTTCTTATTGAAAAGGAATTTCACCCCTGCATCCGTTAGCTGCTGAGTGACGAAGTTGGTTGTTGCGGGCGAAGCCACACGGGCCATCGCACGCGCGGCGGCCTCTACAACCGTGACCGACTTTCCAAGATCAACCGCGGCCGAGGCGACTTCGAGCCCGATGACGCCGGCTCCGATGATGACGACGTCGCGGCAGGCGGTACTGATCAAGGCCTGGCGCAGTCCCGTTGAATCGCCGAGGTCTCGAAGATAGTGGATACCTTTCAGGTCCGAACCCTTCAAATCAAGACGGCGAGGCGAGGCGCCCAAAGCAAGAATCAAGGTGTCGAATTTCGTCGTTTTCCCATCTGAAAATCGAATTCTCCTTTTTTTCCTGTCGATCTGGGAGACTTTCCGCGCGCGCATGAGTTCAATGCGATTGTCCTCATAAAAGGAAAGCGACCGCAGGAGAGTCGGTTTGGGCCTGTCAGAGCCAAACAACCAAGCCTTGGACAATGGCGGTCGCTGATATGGTAGCGCCGCTTCCTCTCCGACAAGTTTTATGGCGCCTTGGTATCCATTCTTCCGCAGCGCGGCCGCAGCGGTTGTTCCGGCAACTCCGTTACCGATGACTACAGTTGTTTTCATGCTATCCTTTCTCCATGGATGTGCTGGGCGATCAGATGAGGTCCATCGAGCGAGCGATTGACACCGCCTCGGTACGGTTGTTGGCCTTAAGACCGCGCAGAATTTTCCTGAAATGCCACTTTACGGCGTCTTCCGTGACATGCAGGCGTGTTGCTATTTCCTTGTTGCTCAGCCCGAGCGCTGCATGCTGCAAAACACCGACTTGCTTTTGACTGATTGGGGCTGAGCCGGTTGCAACGAAACGCTCGTTGGCTTTCACGTTGCGCGATGGCTTCTCGACCATGGCAACCTGAAGTTCCGGTTGATCCAACAGCGCTTTCGTTTCGGGACAAATAACACGTAAAAAGTGGCGTCTGTTTATCAAAGTCCTGAACGCGCCCAGTTGTTGCGCCTTGAGATTGGCATCGGCGATCCGTTTACGCGCCTGCTTTCCTTCACCCATCAGGTAAAGCGTGGTCGCAAGCGTATATTGCGCCCGAATTTCCCCGCGTTGGTCCCTCACTGCCGCAAAGTTCGAAAGAGCTTTTCGCGCCTGCCTTTCGGCCAGGCCCAATTTGCCGTCACGCAAAAACCTCGAGGCTTCCAGTAACGCGCTTTCTGCCTGAACGGCACGATTTTGGTTCGGTAAGAATGGGTGATCGTCGAATGAAAGGCGTTCGGCAACGCGCGGAGGGTTCGTCCGGGTTCCCATGGCAAAGACTTCGATGCCCAGCCGAACCAGAATATCCAACCTTTTCAAGCCACGGTCTTTCGCCAGCAAGCGGCAACGCTCGAGCAACAAAAAGGCTCTGGATTTGTCCCCTTGACGAATGTAGATTTCAGCTGCGCTTCGCGCCGTGTTCCAAACGATATCTGTCACACCGTATTCAAGTGCGAAATTCAAGGCCGCTTGCATTGTGTCTTCGTCGGGTGCGATCGACTCCTCTTCTGCCATTATCTGAAGCTCTAGGGCCGCGAGCATCCCCTTGACAAAGGGGGTGCGCGCATAAGCGACGTTTTCGTCCTCTTTGAAACTTTGTATTTTACTGCGTGCGCCATATACGTCGCCAATGAACATCTTGGCCTGAACCTCGGCGGCGGCAAGCCAGCCGAACGCATAGCGGTGATGGGTTGCACCACTTATGACGGCGGCCGACGCAATATTCTCGGACAGGATGTCAAACTGCCTGTCGGAAGCAGCGATAAATGCTCTGCACGTCTGCGCTGCGGCCTGCCCGACTGGGTTGACCGCCCCGTAAGTCTCAATCCAGGCTGTGCAGCTTTCTTCGCTTTCCTGGAGTTCGTCATGTGTGGCAAGGCCAATGGCCCGGACGAGTGCACCCCACCCACTCGGATCTTGCGGCCCGGTGGGATTGGATCCCTGTAAGGCGTTCAGATCATCAAGCAAATTCTGCGCTTCTTCCGCACGTTGACTGAAGTAAAGCACCCAAGCATATGCGATGGCCAACGACGGCATCTGAAAGAGTTTGGCCCGCGGAATGCCCGTGAACCAGGTTGCCAGCGCTTCAATCTCTCCCTGCCTCAGGGCGAGGTCCAACAGAGCCTGGTCTGTAAGCCGTTGGGCCCAACTGTGATCATGCGCCCGCAGGGCAACATCAACCACCAGACGATACTCTTTCCTTCGCCAATGCCAGAGCGCGATGCGCTTTAGAAAATACTGTCGCCGAGACCCGTATGTGTCGATGAAGCGATTGCGTAGGTACTCTTGAAGCGCGCGGTTCATTTCGAAGTGTTCGGGCCTGTGAGTTCTAAAAGCCAAAAGCCCGTGGCGAGAAGCGAGTTCCTCCAGTTTACGGCCCGAATTTTCGACCTTGAAAACATAATCGCTCGCCTCTGCTGTAATTTCCTCCAGCCAACTGGCGTTAATCAGGAAATCGCGGAGAGACTGCGGGATATCTGCCAGCACATCGGTTTCAAAATATGTCCGAATCTCTGCCAGGTGAACAATCGATTCGCAGGCTGCATTCAATTTGCCGGCTAAGGCACAAAGATACGGCCAGCCATCCGTCAAACTGAATATCTTCTTAACTTGGCCGGTTTCCCTCGGCAGGATTGAACATGTTTCGTCAAAGGTGAAACTCAACTCTCTCGGGCCGATTGGCACTACATGTGAAAGAACCAACAAGGTTGTCAGGGTTCCGGGCAAGCGTTCACCCACGATCAGTCGGACGGATTCCGGAGTTTCCAGGATGATTGTTTTCAAAAACCTCTGGGTAGTAGTTGATCCGGTCACGCTATCCAGAAAAATGGCAACGGGATTCTCGCAACTTTTCAGCAAACGCAGCGCAATGACTTCTTTACAACGCCCGGTGTCGATGTCGGATAAATTCGAAGGTGAAAGCACCGCTATGATCGCGCTTGCAATAAGCGCGGCTTCAGAGAGGCCTTCCGACCAAAAAGACGAAAGGTCCAGATAGACGCTGTGTTCGCCCCGGTCGGTTGCCGCCCGGGCGCCTTCGGCGATCTGCACAGACTTGCCAAAGCCGCGGGGCGCCTTGAGAAGGAGGCATTTGGTGCCAGGGTGCCCCGCAAGGTCCAGCCGGTCACGTCTCAGACAGCCCTCGGTCAACTTGTCCCGACGAACATTCATCCGTTCCAGAAAATCGAATACGTGCTTAGAATTTGCACCGAGGGGCGTGATCATCCTTCCCTCCCCGAAGTGATGCGTCGCTAGCGTCCTATCTACCTACCCTTACCTGATAGACTTCAAAACTACACGAACGTGTAGTTGTTCAGTTGTGTGCTGACGGACATTGGTGTCGTCCAATGCCTACCGGCTGGAACGAACGACGCCAAGCGTATGAGCTTCTGACCACCGCAGGGCGTGACAATGGCCTTCAAGGGAGGAACAGACTGATGAAGGATCTGAATCAAGCGGCGACGGCTGAGGCCGGAACCGACGAAGCATATGTTGATAAGAAACGGTATTTTTGGATTTTGTCCGTATTCTGGCCGGCAACGCCGCTGATCGGACTTTACCTGGTAGCGGAAACCGGGTGGAGCATCTGGTACGGAACCGTCCTGATTCTGTGGTATCTGGCCGTGCCTTTGCTGGACGCGATGTTCGGAGAGGATTTCTCGAATCCCCCCGAATCGGCCGTGCCTGATCTTGAAAAAGACCGCTACTATCGCGTGCTCACCTATCTGACCGTGCCCATGCACTATGCGGCTCTGGTCGGGTCCTGCTGGTGGGTTGCCACACAGCCGATGAATGCGTTCGAGTTCATCGCTCTGGCTTTGTCGCTGGGTATCGTCAATGGATTGGCGCTGAACACTGGGCATGAACTGGGCCACAAGAAAGAAACCTTCGATCGCTGGATGGCCAAGCTCGTGCTGGCTGTCGTGGGCTATGGTCACTTTTTCATCGAGCATAACAAAGGGCACCACCGCGACGTGGCAACCCCGAAAGATCCGGCCACCTCGCGCATGGGTGAGAATATCTATTCCTTCGCGACGCGCGAAATCCCCGGAGCTTTCAAACGTGCCTGGGAGCTTGAAGAGGTGCGCCTTGAAAGAAGTGGCAAAAGCGTCTGGAGCCTGGACAACGAGATCCTTCAGCCCCTGATCATCACTGTCGTTCTTTATGCCGGACTGCTGGCGTTCTTCGGTCCCATCATGCTCATCTTCCTGCCTATTCAAATGGCGTACGGATGGTGGCAGCTTACGTCGGCCAACTACATCGAGCATTATGGGCTGCTGCGCGAGAAACTGCCCAATGGCAAGTACGAGCACCAGAAGCCGCACCATTCATGGAACTCGAACCATATCATGTCGAACCTGATCCTGTTCCATCTGCAACGGCACTCGGACCACCACGCGCACCCGACGCGGTCCTACCAGTCGCTGCGCGACTTCAAGGATCTGCCGGCTCTGCCTTCGGGCTATCCTGGAATGTTCCTTGCGGCCATGTTCCCGTCGTGGTTCCGATCGATCATGGATCATCGCGTCATGGACTGGGCAAAAGGTGATCTGAACAAGATTCAGATCGAGCCTGGTATGCGCGAATACTATGATCGGAAATTCGGATCGGTCGCACCGGCGCAACCTACCGCTATGCCCGCCGAATAAAGACCACTCATGGTGCGTTAAACGTCAGGGTTGGCCCTGCTGGGGCTAACCCTGACCCGCCAAACAGCGCCTTGCTCTCAGTCTAAGACAAGGCAGCACCAACAACCGACAGAAATACTGGAAAGACGCGCGTGTTTGGCTGCCAAAGCACGCGTGCAAGGGAGGAATGAAAATGGCAAAGTATCAATGCCCTGATTGCGGATACACTTATGACGAGGTTCTGGGCCACCCGCACGAGGGATTCCCGCCAGGTACACCTTGGTCACAAGTGCCCGAAGACTATGCATGCCCCGATTGTGCCGTGCGCGACAAAGAGGACTTTGTCCTGATCGGCGCCGCCCCGACCGGCGAGACTGCGACCTCCGCGCCGACCCCAGCACCTGCCCCCGCACCCGAACCTGTGGCTGCCCCGCAACCACCTCAGCCTGCTCCGGTGGCGCAGGCCGCCCCTGCCGCCGGGACGGTTTATCGGAAATGGCTCTGCATTACGTGCGGCCACATCTATGACGAAGCCCTCGGCGATGAGCATGAAGGTTTTGCGCCGGGAACATTATTCAGCCAGATCCCCGACGATTGGTGCTGCCCCGACTGCGGCGCCACGAAAGAGGACTATGTCCTCTATGAAGAGAAGTAGGAGATTGATCTTGAACCAAGTTGCATCAATTTCCACAGGAACATCAAATGCGGGCGACATCCGGGCAGCGTTTGACGCCCAGTTGCGCGCACAACTTGTCCGGCGCGCCGATTTTGACCGCAAGGCACGCGTTGCACAACTGGATCGCTTGGCCGCAGCCGTCAAACGGAACCAGGACAAGATCATCGCGGCCTGTGCGGCTGATTTTCGCAAACCCGCTGAAGAAGTAAAATTGACCGAGATTTTCCCTGTGCTTCAGGAAATCCGGCATACCAAACACCATCTGAAGTCGTGGATGCGCCCCAAGCGTGCGCGCGCAACTTTGGGCGTATTCGGCACAAAGGCACATGTCCGCCCCGAAGCCAAAGGTGTATGCTTGATCATCGCGCCTTGGAACTATCCGGTGAACCTTTCGCTTGGTCCGCTGGTCTCGGCAATTGCGGCGGGCAACAGCGCCATTATCAAGCCGTCCGAAATGACGCCGAATGCGTCCCGGGCCATAATCGACATCGTGGAAGAAGCCTTTACGCCGGATCTGGTCAAGGTCATCGAAGGTGACGCCTCGGTTTCCCAGGAACTTCTGTCGCTGCCGTTCGATCACATATTTTTCACGGGAAGCCCGGCGATTGGCAAGGTCGTCATGGAAGCGGCGGCGAAAAACCTGACCTCGGTGACGCTGGAACTTGGCGGCAAGTCGCCCACCATCGTCGGGCCCAACGCCAATATCAAGAAGGCCGCGCGCAACATCGTCTGGGGCAAGTTCGCAAACAACGGACAGACCTGTATCGCACCGGATCATGTTTATGTGCACCGTGACATCGCAGCCGCGTTCAAAGATTCAATTCGGGCCGAAATCGGCCGAGTCTATGGCAAAACGCCCGAAGCGCAGAAAGCAACACCCGACTACTGCCGGATCGTGAACGAGCGGCATTTTGACCGGGTGCGCAACCTGATCGAGGATGCCCGTGCCAAAGGCGCAAGTATCCTTCAGGGTGGTCAGGCCGATGCAAGCCAGAAATTCGTCGCGCCGACCCTGATTTCGGAAGTCTCCGATGATATGGAGATCATGCGAGAAGAGCTGTTCGGACCAATTCTGCCGATCATTGAATATGTCGATGTGGACAAAGTCATCGACAAGATCAACGCGGGTCCCAAACCGCTTGCTTTGTATGTTTTCGACAAAAGCAAGAGCTTTGCCGATCAGGTCATCTCGCGCACGTCTTCCGGTGCCGTGGGCGTAAACCTTACCGTGGTGCATTTTCTGCACCCGAACCTGCCTTTTGGCGGCGTGAACAACTCCGGCATCGGGGCGGCTCATGGTGAATATGGCTTCAAGGCCTTTTCCCACGAAAAAGCCGTGATGGAGGAGAAGCACTCGATCACTCACATGCTTTTCCCGCCTTACACGGGCTTTGTACGCCGCCTCATCAACATCGTGGTCCGCGTGCTTGGATAACAGCAGCCCGGAACCAATAGGGAGAGAAGAAATGTACGACTATATCATCGTCGGCGCCGGATCCGCCGGTTGCGTTTTGGCCAACCGGCTGTCGGCAAACCCGGCAAAACGCGTCGCGCTTATCGAGGCAGGGCCAAAGGACAAGAGTCCTCTGATACACATGCCTCTGGGGATCGCTTTGCTGGCCAACAGCAAAAAGCTGAACTGGGCATTCGATACCGAACCGCAAGAGCACCTGAATGGCCGCAAACTGTTCTGGCCTCGCGGCAAGACGCTGGGCGGTTCGTCCTCTATCAATGCCATGGTGTACATCCGCGGTCACAAGGCTGATTATGACTATTGGGCGTCTCAGGCGGGGACTGATGTCTGGGGTTGGGGCCGCATGAAAGACCTGTTCAAGCGGATCGAAGACAACCATCGTTTTGGCGCAACCGACGCGCATGGCAAGGGCGGGGAGCTATCCGTTAGCGAACTGACAACCGTGAACCCCCTGAGCCGAGATTTCGTACAGGCAGGACGCGAACTGCAGATCCCTCATAACGGCGACTTCAACGACGGCGAACAGGAAGGCTTGGGTATGTACCAAGTCACGCAAAAGAATGGGCGGCGCTGGAGCTCGGCGCAAGCTTTCCTGCGCGGGGCTGAAGCCCGGTCCAATCTGGAAATCTTTACCGACGCCCGTGTGACCCGCGTCGTCATGGAGGACAAGACGGCAACGGGTGTCACCTTACAGCAAAGTGGCGAATATCGCCAACTGCGTCTCAATGCCGGCGGCGAAGTGATCCTGTCTGGCGGGGCCGTGAATTCGCCTCAACTTCTGCTTCTGTCCGGTATCGGGGATGCCCAAGAAATTAAACGGCATGGTCTAGCCGTCGTTCACGACCTTCCCGAGGTTGGCAAGAACATGGCCGACCACCTCGATGTAACGATTATGCATGCTGCTAGCTCACGGCGCCCGATCGGGGTCGCGCCCAGCTTTCTGCCGCGTGGCATTGGTGGTTTGTTCTCCTACATCTTCAGACGTAAAGGCTTTCTCACGTCGAATGTTGCGGAAAGCGGTGGATTCATCAAGTCGTCCCCTGATCGCGATAGGCCAAATGTGCAGTTTCACTTCCTGCCCACCTATCTGAAGGATCATGGCCGAAAGATCGCTTTTGGTTATGGCTATACGCTTCACATCTGCGATCTTTTGCCCAAGAGCCGCGGCTACATTGGCCTCAAGAGCCCGGATCCAATGGACGATCCTCTGATTCAGCCGAATTACCTTAGCGATCCTGAAGATCTGGAAACGATGGTTGCGGCGTTCAAAGCCGGGCGCAGGATACTCGAAGCGCCGGCAATGTCCGCGCACAGCAAATACGAAGTGCACCCCGGCAAATCCGTCCAGACCGACGACGAGATCGCCGCGTTCATTCGGGAAAGCGCAGAAACAATTTATCACCCCGTCGGCACGTGCCGGATGGGTGCGGACAAGGATTCGGTTGTCGACCCCGAGCTGAAGGTTCGGGGCGTGTCGGGTTTGCGGGTGGTGGATGCCTCCGTCATGCCAAGTCTTGTCGCCGGTAATACCAACGCTCCCACAATGGTCATTGCTGAGAACGCCGCCGAGATCATCCTGGGACAGGTGCGTATTTTTGACAGGAGTCGGACAGTTGCCTGAGCGCGGTGATGGAAAACAGGTAAAAACAAACCAATGCCATGGGTGCGACGGAGCTTGTTGCAAATCTCTGCAAGCTGTCACCAGCAGCTTGCAGCCTGCCCAGAAAGACCAAAACCAAAATTCCAAATTCGATGAGGAAACCAAATGCGCGGACAAATGATGGCCATGCCGCTGACCATCCATTCACTAATTGATCACGGCGCCCGCTACCACGGAGATACCGAGATCGTTTCAGTGGAAACGGACGGCACGAAGACAAAGATGACCTGGAAAGGTATCTCGGATCGGGCGCGGCAACTCAGCTCTGCGCTGGCAAAACTCGGTCTCTTCAAGGGGGATCGCGTGGCAACGATTGCTTGGAACAATTCGCGGCATCTGGAGTGCTACTTTGGCATTTCCTGCGGCGGCATGGTGTGCCACACGATCAATCCGCGCCTGTTTCCCGAGCAGCTAATCTATATCATCAACCACGCGGAAGACCGGGTCATCTTTTTTGACAAAACTTTCCTGCCCCTAATCGAAGGGATCAGAGAGCATCTGAAAACTGTCGATACCTTCGTCCTTTTGTCCGAGCGTGACGACAATGCGGCAAGTAAAATCCCCGGACTGGTCTTCTACGAAGATTTCCTGGCCACGGGGGACGAAAACGTCGATTGGGTGGATGTCGATGAGAACGACGCATCGAGCCTGTGCTATACCTCCGGCACCACAGGAAACCCCAAAGGTGTGCTCTATTCCCATCGGTCCACAGTTCTGCATTCGATGGTCGCGGCCCTGCCTGACACGCTGAACATTTCTGCGCGCGAAGTGATGCTGCCGGTTGTTCCAATGTTCCACGTTAATGCCTGGGGTATTCCTTATGCCGCAGCGATGGTCGGTGCCAAACTGGTCTTGCCGGGGCCGGGTCTTGACGGCGACAGTCTCGCACGGCTGATCGACGACGAAGGCGTAACGGTCGCGCTTGGAGTTCCGACGATTTGGCAAGGTCTGCTTGCATCCCTGGAAAAACTCGGATCCAGCGCCAAGTCGCTCAACAGAACCGTGGTTGGTGGATCGGCATGTCCGCCATCGATGATCGCCGAATTCCGCGACAAATATGGCACCGAAGTCATCCACGCATGGGGCATGACGGAAACCTCGCCTCTCGGGACTGCCAATGCCCTGCTGGAACGTCATGCTAGCATGACGGAGGAAGAACAGGCGAAAGTTCGTGAAAGCCAGGGCCGCCCGCCCTATGGTGTCGAGCTCAAGATCGTCGACGATGAAAACAACACACTTCCAGAGGATGGTGTAGCTCAAGGCAACCTTCGCATTCGCGGCCATTGGGTCGTGGACAACTATTTTGGTGCGGAACCCGGTACCACGCTGGAACCCGATGGCTGGTTCGAAACCGGAGATGTTGCGTCGATTGATGCGGATGGCTTCATGACAATCCGGGATCGTTCCAAGGACATCATCAAATCGGGCGGTGAGTGGATCTCTACCGTCGAACTCGAAGGTATCGCGGTAGGTCACCCCGGCATCGCTGATGCCGCTGCCATCGCCGCAAAGCACGAGAAATGGGACGAGCGTCCGGTTCTCGTAGCCGTCAGAGCGCCCGGAACAAACGCGTCCGTGGAAGACATTCTTGCCTATTTTTCTGACAAAGTGGCCAAGTGGCAGATTCCGGATACGGTTGTTTTCGTGGAAGAGTTGCCTCGCAACGCAACAGGAAAGGTGCTGAAGAACAAGTTGCGAGAGGCACACGGGGACGTGCTTCTGCCTGCTTGAGGGGCCTACGCAGAACAGTACGCAGTTTGTGTAATACAAGAACATTAACGGAGAAAACATGGCAGATATTGTAATTCTGGATGGCGTTCGAACCGCCATCGGGACTTTTGGTGGCGCACTTGCGGGAACGTCCCCCATCGACTTGGGAAGCATCGTCGCCAAAGAGGCGATAGCGCGCTCGGGTATTGAACCGGAACAGGTTGAGAACGTGGTTTTTGGCCATGTTATCAATACAGAACCGCGCGATATGTATCTTAGCCGCGCGGCTTCTATCGCGGCTGGTGTGTCGGAAGAGACCCCGGCAATGAATGTCAATCGTCTCTGCGGCTCCGGTCTGCAGGCCATTGTGTCGTCGGCCCAGTCGTTGATGGCAGGTGATGCGTCCTTTGCCCTTGCTGGTGGCAGCGAAAGCATGAGCCGCTCGCCCTATATCGTGCCGACCATTCGCTGGGGACAGAAAATGGGGGACGCCGGTGCAACCGACATGATGCTCGGCGCGCTCAACTGTCCGTTTGGTACCGGGCACATGGGCGTCACGGCCGAAAACGTCGCCGCCGAGTACGACATCACGCGCGAAGCTCAGGATGCGTTTGCCCTGCAAAGCCAGGAACGTGCTCTGAAGGCGATCAACGAGGGATATTTCAAATCCCAGATTGTTCCCGTGGAGGTCAAGGTCAAACGCAACATCGTGGCTTTCGATACGGATGAGCATCCAAAGGCGAGTACGGCAGAGACGCTCGCAAAACTGCGTCCGGCGTTCCAGAAGGACGGAACGGTAACCGCAGGAAACGCCTCTGGCATCAATGACGGTGCGGCGGCGGTCGTTCTGGCCACTGCAGATGCCGCGAAAAAAGCAGGGTTGAAACCGCGGGCGCGCCTTCTTGGTTATCACGTCGCAGGGGTTCGTCCGGACATCATGGGCATCGGGCCGGTGCCGGCAGTTGAGGGGGTTTTGAAACGGACTGGGCTGACGATTGCTGACTTCGACGTCATTGAATCAAATGAAGCCTTCGCGGCGCAAGCTCTTGCAGTAAGCAAGGTGCTTGGCTTGGACAACGACAAGGTGAACCCGAACGGCGGAGCGATCGCGCTTGGGCATCCAGTCGGTGCTTCAGGGGCAATCATCTTTGTCAAAGCGCTCTACGAGATGGAACGCACCGGCGCGAAACGCGCACTGGTCACCATGTGTATCGGCGGCGGGCAGGGAATCGCCGTAGCTATCGAAGCCTTGTGATTCTGGAGTTTCAGGATCGAGGCCCCGTCAGATGGATAAGATTTCACCACTAACAAAGGCCCGCCGGATCTGGCGGGCCTTTCGAATTTCGTAGGGTGTGCTTCAGCGCACCGTTTCTCAGAGCTTGTCGATCAGTTCGGGGACGGCGTTGAAGAGGTCGGCGACGAGGCCGTAATCGGCAACCTGGAAGATCGGCGCCTCTTCGTCCTTGTTGATCGCGACGATGACTTTCGAGTCCTTCATGCCGGCGAGGTGCTGGATCGCACCGGAGATGCCGACGGCGACATAGAGCTCAGGCGCAACCACCTTGCCGGTCTGGCCGACCTGCCAGTCGTTCGGGGCGTAGCCACTGTCGACGGCGGCGCGCGAGGCGCCAACGGCGGCACCGAGCTTGTCGGCGAGTTGCTCGATCAGGGCGAAGTCCTCTTCCGAACCCACGCCACGGCCACCGGAGACGACGACGCCGGCCGAGGTCAGCTCGGGGCGGTCGCTTTCGGCAACCTTGTCTTCAACCCACGAAGACAGGCCCGGATCGGCGGCAGCCGACACGGTTTCCACGGCGGCGGAACCACCTTCGCCTGCGGCATCAAAGGTCGAGGTCCGGAAGGTGACAACTTTCTTGGCATCCGACGACTTGACGGTCTGGATCGCGTTGCCGGCATAGATCGGGCGCTCGAACGTGTTGGCGTCAACCACACCTGAGACGTCCGAGATCAACATGGCGTCCAAGAGAGCCGCGACGCGGGGCATCACGTTCTTGGCGTCGGTGGTCGCCGGGGCGACGATGTGTTCGTAATCACCGGCCAGCGCCACGATGGTGGCGGCGGTCGATTCCGCCAGACGGTGGCCCAAGGCCGCGTCTTCGGCGACCAGTACCTTGCTGACGCCGCCGATCTTGGCGGCAGCTTCGCCAGCGGCAGCGGCGGATGCACCCGCGGCTAGAACAGTGATATCCCCCAGCGAGGACGCTGCGGTGACGGCCTTGGCGGTGGCGTCTATCGCCAGTTCGCCGTTGTTGACCTCTGCGAGAAGAAGAACAGCCATTACACAGCCCCCGCTTCTTTGAGTTTCGCCACGAGCTCGTCGACCGAGCCCACAATCTCGCCTGCCTTGCGTGCTTCCGGCTCGGTCGTCGAAACGATCTCGAGGCGGGGCGTGACGTCGACGCCATATTCGGCAGCGGTTTTCTCATCCAGCGGCTTTTTCTTCGCCTTCATGATGTTGGGCAAGCTCGCATAGCGCGGCTCGTTCAGGCGCAGATCGACGGTGACGATGGTGGGCATGGAAACGCTGATGGTCTGCAGACCGCCGTCCACTTCGCGCGTCACAACGGCCTTGTCGCCGTCGATGTCCACTTTCGATGCGAAGGTGGCCTGGCTCCAACCGAGCAGTGCCGACAGCATCTGGCCGGTGGCGTTCATGTCGTTGTCGATGGCCTGCTTGCCGCAGATCACGAGGCCGGGCTGCTCCTCCTCGACCACCTTGGCGAGGATCTTGGCGACGGCCAGCGGCTCGATGTCGGTGTGCACGTCATCCGCGGCGACGACGAGGATCGCGCGGTCGGCACCCATGGCCAGCGCGGTGCGCAGGGTTTCCTGGGCCTGCTTGACGCCGATGGATACAGCGACGACCTCGTCGGCCTTGCCGGCTTCTTTCAGGCGGATGGCCTCTTCGACGGCAATCTCGTCAAAGGGGTTCATCGACATTTTCACATTGGCAAGATCGACCCCGCTGCCGTCCGCCTTCACGCGGACTTTCACGTTGTAATCGATCACGCGCTTCACAGGCACCAAGACCTTCATTTTGCGTTCTCTCCTTGGATTGATGGAATTCTTCAGTGATCTCAGCGATCTTCAAATGCGGGAGTCCGCTTTTCCGAAAACGCCTTCATGGCTTCCGGAAAGTCATGCGCGCAGAGTAGAACACTTTGCGCATCGCGCTCGATATCGAGCGCCTCAAGATAGCTGGATTCGGCCGCAGCGCGCATCACCCGCTTGGCTGTCTGCACACCAAACATCGGGTGCGCAGCAATTTCGCATGCAATCTCCAGCGCGCGCGCCTCGACCCGACCGGCCGGCACACATTCCTCCACCACCCGCAATTCCTTAGCGGTAAGGCCGTCGATTTCTCGGCCGGTTAATACGAGCATTCGAGCCACCCCCGCACCAGCGCGCTGTTGCAGCAACCAGCTCGACCCGGTGTCGGGGCAACCGCCGACCCGCGCGAAAACCTCGCACAGCCGGGAATCCTCGGCAGCGACGACAACATCAGCCGACATAGCCAGGCTCAGACCGGCGCCGTAAGCAACCCCACAAACGGCCGAAATTAGAGGTTTGCGAAACAGATAAGCCGCCCGTCCCCCGTCGTGAACGCGGTCGACCATCTCGGAAGTGGCGCGGGCGCCCTTGGCGACCTCGGTCTGAAAGCCGACGAGATCACCGCCACTGCTGAAATGTTCGCCGCCGGTCATGATCACGGCACGGATCGTGTCGTCCTGTTCGGCCTCGCGCAGGCATGATACAAGATTATCGACAAATGCAACGCTATAAGGGTTGCGCTTCTCCGGCTGAAGAAAACGCAGGATACCGACCGGGCCTTCCCGGTCTAAACGCATCAATTCGGCCATGTCAGACTCCTTCAGGTTCCGGTCCAGACAGGTGCACGTTTTTCAGCGAACGCCTTGGGGCCTTCGATCGCGTCGTTGCTGGCGTAAACCACCTCGTGCAGGCGCTTGCCCTCTTTCAGGCCACCCGCACAACCGAGGTCCATGGTCGCGCGAACGCCGCCTTTGGCCGCAATCACCGAAAGCGGTGCCGCGCTGGCAATGCGTTTGGCAAGGTCGAAGGCCCGTGCGCGGACGGCATCGGGAGTGTCTTCGATATAGTTGGTGAACCCGTATTCGTGCAGGCGCTCGATCGGCATCAAGTCGCCGGTCAGAACAATTTCCATAAGGATGGGCTGCGGCAGCATGGACAGTGCTGGCGATGCCCAAGGCGATCCACGACCGATCTTTACTTCGGTGATACCGACCTTGGTCCCCTTGAGACCGACCCGCAGATCGCAATTCAAGGTCAGCATCATTCCGCCCGCCATCAGTGACCCGGTCATCGCCGCGATAATCGGTTTCTTGCAGGCGCGCATGGTCTCGTGAAACGGGTCGCGCATCTTGGTCAGAATATCGACGCCCTCATCGCGTGCAATTTGTGCGGCTTCCTTCAGATCCAATCCGGCGCTGAACACGCCGCAATCGGCCGAAGTCAGAATGGCCACACGAACGCTGTCATCCGCCTCGATCTTCTCCCAAGCGTCGGTTAGCCCGTTCGTAGCCGCGACGGAAAGCGCGTTTTTACGTTCGGGCCGGTTGATACAGACGGTCGCAATTCCGTCTTCGATCTTCACGTCAATGGGGCTCATGATACTTGCTTCGCTTTCTCGGGAGAGTCTAACAGTGGAAAGGTTCCCCGCGACGTGTTTGCCGCGGGGAAGCCCGGTCTTATTCGACTTTGAAAGTCGCGGAGCTGTGCTTGATGACATCCCACACAACGTCGAGATAGTCGGCGCTCCAGTCGGTCAGCGGAACCCAGGTTTCGCCATTCCACTGCTCGACCCGAGTCTTGCCGCCACCACCGTGGTCTTTGTCGGTCACTGTAACCGGGGCCATTATGCCGTTTCCATCGAAGTTCTCGATCGATTCATAGGCATTCTTCATGCTTTCCGGTGTGATCGGCCAACCGTTTTCGGTAATCGCGATACGAGCGGCTTCGAATCCGACCGAGTAGATCGCCATGCCGGTGTTGTAGTACACGTCGCGCACGAGGCTCTCGGGTCCGCTGCCCTTGCCATTGGCATAGTAGTTGTCCAGCATCGTCTTCACGATCGGAACTTCCTGGCCACCGGCCACGTTGGTCCCGCGCAGGATGCCTTTCGCCTCTTCCGCGCCGATGTTGGCGATATCCACTTCGTTCAGCCAGTTCACCGAAAGATAGCGGTCGATCGGGAAACGATTACGTCGCATTTCCTTTGAAGCGACAACGTGCCCACCGGCCAGCAGCCAGCTGATCACGTAGTCGGGCTTGTCGCGGCGTATATTGCTCCATGCACCAGCCTGGTCGGAACCGGGCAGCGGAACCGGATAAAGTTCCAGCTCGAACCCTTCTTTTTCCGCGAGGGTTTTCAGGATCTCGATCGGTTCCTGACCGAACGGATAATCCAAGTAGATGAAGCCAATCTTGGCATTGCTCAGATCTCCGCCCATTTGACCTTTGACGAATGCGACATCATTCGCTGCCTGCTGCCAATAGGTAGGACCGACAGGAAAGACCCAATCGAAGGCTTCACCATCAACGGCATCACCGCGGCCTACAAACGACTGCATCAGAACATTTCTGTCCTTCATCGCGCGCGGAAGAACGGCGTTCGTAACAGGTGTCGAAAGGAAGTTGAAGATGAACACGCCTTCGCGCTTCAACTGCTCGTAGCATTCCACTCCGCGCTGCGGCTCGTTGCCGTGGTCGCGAACGACCACCTCGACCGGATGGCCTTCGATGCCGCCGTTCGCGTTGACATGCATCGCCAGATCCTGAGCCGCCTGAGCCACTTGCGGCGAGATGAACGTGTAGGACTTGCTAAGGTCGAAGCAGGCGCCGAAACGGATCGGCTCCTTGTCCTGCGCCGAGGCCACCGTCGCGCTCGCTGCCAGCGCGGTAGCGAGGGCCGCTGCCTTAATGTGCTGTTTGACTTTCATGTTATCTTTCTCCCGTTAGTTTGGTTTAGGGCGACGATACCGTTTAGTAAGCGCTGCTGCCGCCCCGCGAAGCGCCACCCCTCCTGCTATCAGCCATTCACTGCTGGTATTTTGAGGAACTGTCCTTAACCACATCCCACACGACGTCGGTGTATTCAGAGATCCAGTCGGTTTGCGGCACCCAAGCCTTTCCGTCCCACATCTCGATCCGGGTCTTACCTCCTCCGCCATGATCTTCGGCCGTCACCGTAATGGGTGCCATCAGCCCGTTCGCGTCGTATCCCTCAAGCGACTCCAATCCCGCTTTGTAGGACTTTGCGGTAATCGGAAGGCCTTCGCGTTCTGCCGCAATACGCGCGGCCTCGAACATGATCGAATACATGGCCAGTCCCGTGTTGTAGAAAACGTCCTGCGTCTTCTCAATCGGGCCAGTTCCCTCACCCTTGTCGTAGAGCTCGGCCATGATCTCCTGATAGAGGGCAACATCCTGACCGCCCACAACATTGGTACCGCGCTTGATACCCTTGGCAGTCTCGGTGCCAATATTGGCGATATCGACTTCGTTCAGCCAGTTGACGGAAATGTATTTGTCCATCGGGATGCGGTTCCGCGCCATTTCCTTTGACGCAACCGTGTGAGCACCACCGAGCATCCATACGATAACGTGGTCCGGGTTGTCGCGGCGGACTTTGGACCAGGCGCCAGCCTGGTCGGAACCGGGCAGCGGAACAGGATAAAGCAGGAGTTCAAAGCCCTCTTTCTCGGACAGGGTCTTTAGGATTTCAATCGGCTCCTGGCCGAACGGGTAGTCGAAGTACATGAACCCGACCTTGACACCGGAAAGATCGCCACCGTGCACCTGCTTGATGTAGGCGATGTTGTTAGCTGCCTGCCCCCAGTAAGTCGGGCCAACCGGATAAACCCAATCGAAAACCGTGCCATCAACGGCGTCGCCCCGCCCAACCAGAGACTGCATCAGAATTCGCTGATCTTCCATCGCACGAGGCAGAACCGCCAGCGACACAGGCGTGGACAACGTATCAAAGACAAAGACGCCCTCTCGGCTGAGCTTGGAATAGCACTCGATCCCGCGTTGCGGTTCGTTGCCGTGGTCACGCACGATGACCTCGACCGGTTCCCCGCCGATGCCACCCCTCATGTTCACCAGTTTGGCAAGATCCTGCGCCGCTTGGGCCACTTGCGGGGTTGCAAAGGTATAGGCCTTGCTCAGGTCATAGCAGACTCCGATTTTGAAGGGCTCCGCCATGGACGCGGCACCAAACACCAAGGAGCCGACCGTCGTCAGACCTGCTAAAAGTTTATTCACTCTATTCATCTTATCCTCCCAAGTTGATGTTTTTGACCGATCCTAACTCAGCCAACGCTTGCGTCGGCTGTAGTGCTTGACTTCGTGGAAGTTCGTGCCTTCGCCCCCGCCAAGATAGAACTCCTGGATATCAGAGTTGGCTTTAAGCGCATCGGCTGCGCCGTGCATAACGACGCGACCGTTCTCGATCAGATAACCTTCCGAAACGATTTCAAGCGCGGCAAGGGCGTTCTGTTCGACCAGGAGAACCGACAGACCTTGCTCTTGATTGATCTGTTTGATGATGCCGAAAATCTCTTCGACGAGGAATGGCGCAAGGCCGAGACTCGGTTCGTCCAGCATCAGCAGACTGGGCTGGGTTACCAGAGCTCGACCAATGGCAAGCATCTGCTGTTCTCCCCCGGACAGATATCCCGCCTGCGAGTTCTTGCGTTCGGCCAGCCGGGGGAAGAAGCTGTATATCTTTTCCTTCTCGGCGTTCAGCGTCGCTTTGGACATGCCCATCGGCGCGGCTGCGGTCAGGTTCTCGTCAGGGGTCAGATGTTCAAAGACCCTTCGCCCTTCGATAACGTGACAAATACCCATCTCCACGCGTTTCTGCGCGAGCATTTCGGTAATGTCCGTTCCTTCGAACTTGATCTCGCCGCGGCTGATACGTCCGCGCTCGGCCTTCAAAAGACCGCTGATTGCTTTCAACGTGGTGCTTTTTCCGGCTCCGTTCGAACCCAAGAGCGCTATCATTTCGCCCTTGGGCACTTGAACCGAGACACCTTTGATCGCGAGCAACACGTTGTCGTACAACACCTCGATACTGTTCATCGACAGGATGTTCTGGGCTTCAACTTTCTCTTGCATCGGCATTTCCCTTATTTCTTGAACTGATCGAAGGGCCAGACCATCAGGTAGTCTCTGATGTTGCCGTAGAGTTTTCCCAAACCGAGTGGTTCGATCAGAAGAATAATGACGATCAGCGCGCCATAGACGGCGTTCGGTATATGAGCGAGAGTTTCAACGTTGATCTGCATGCCTAGCCAGTCGCTCAGCGAGACGACGAAACCATTCACGATTCCCGGTACAAGAAGGATCAAGGCAACCCCGAGATAGGATCCGATGATACTGCCGAGGCCGCCAACGATCACCATCGCAAGCACCTGGATCGAAACGGCAACCGAGAATTGCTCAGGCGCGGCAAGAAAGAAGAAGGTGGCAACAAGCAATGCACCGCTGACGCCCGCGATGAAAGACGAAGTCGCGAATGCCAGAATTTTGTAGTAGAAACTGTTCACACCGAGGATCGCGGCTGCAAAGTCTTTTTCACGTACAGCGACCAAAGCGCGACCGAGTCCAGTACGCTTGAGATTAAGCATGAAGATCGTCACCAACACACACCAGCCGAAGGCGACATAGTAGAAGCCGGTATCAGTGGTAATCTCTTGCCCGAGCAGCGCCAATGTCGGTGACTGGAGCGACGCGTGTGAGCCCCCCGAGATCGCCGGAGAGTGGGTCAGAACCCAGTCCATCGCGAATTGCATGGCGAGAGTAGTGAGAGCGAGATAGAGGCCCTTGACCCGCAAGGCGGCAAAAGCGAACAGGCTGCCGATCACAGATGACGTCAATCCGCCAACGAGGAGCGCGAATTCCCATGGTACCCCGAAACGCGCAGCGTGGATCGACGAATATGCTCCGACGGCCATGACTGCAGCATAGCCCAAGTGCAGTTGGCCGGCCCACCCGGTCACCAAGTTCAATCCAAGCGCGGCAGACGTCCAGATCAGCCACGGAAGCATGTAACTGTTCAGATAGAGTGACGGTATGATGAATGGCGCGGCAATGCCGATCAGGAACATGAATGCAGCAAGATTCCGGTCAGCAGGTACCTTGAAGATACGGCTATCCGACACGTAGTTGGCGTGATGGACGCCAGAAAGTCTGTAAAACATGCCTTACACCCTTTCGATGTCGTGACGACCGAACAGCCCGTGCGGACGGATCATGACCGTGAGAATGAGCACAGCGGCGACGATAAGTTCCCGGCTCCCGCCTCCGACAAGAGGATCGAGGAAATCAGCGCCAACGTTTTCGACGACGCCCAGAATGATGCCCGCGATCACCGCGCCTAGGATACTGTCGAGACCACCGAGAACGGCAACCGTCAGACCCTTGAGAAGCAATAGCGACAGCGCCTGATCGACACCCTGAATCTCGCCCCAGATAACGCCCGCGGCGACCGCAACAACAGATGCCAGCGCCCAGGACAAACCAACTCCGCGTTCAACGGAGATGCCGACAGACCAAGAAGCCATGTAATCATCCGCAATCGCCCGCAATTTGATGCCCGTCCGGGTACGGAAGAACAACATGAAGGCGACAAACAAGGCGAGAGCAACACCGGCACCGACCAGATGGATGCGACTGATGAAGATGTCGCCAAGAAACAGCGGATCATAGCTGACGCCCAGTTCCATCGAACGCGACGTCCCGCCCCAGATCGCAAGCGTTGTACCCCGAAGGAAAATGTCGAGTCCAAGTGTCAGCATCAGGATCATGACGACCGGGCGACCCGCGAGACGACGCAGGGCAACGCGTTCGATGCCGAATCCAAGGCCGAACATGATCAGCGCAGCAAGAGGAATGGCCAGCCACAGCGGAAGACCTGCGTCATGCGAAAGGGCGAGAACCACATAGGCGCCGACCATGGTCAGCCCGCCCTGCGCCAAATTGGGCACCGACGAGGCTTTGTAAATCAGCACAAGGCCGATAGCGAAGAGCGAATACAAAAGACCCGTCAAGACTCCGTTGATCGCAAGCTCAGATAGAAAGACCCAGTCCATTTATACCTCCCTGATAGGAAGGCTTCTTTCGACCTTCCCTACTTCCCCGGTCTCGTAAGTCACCTGCGCGCTTACGTGGACCTCTTTTGAACCGTCGTAGAGCGCTGCGATCACGTCGGCATAGCGTTCCTGAACGACCTTCCGCCGCAGTTTTCGAGTTCGCGTGATTTCGCCATCGTCCGGGTCGAATTCTTTCGGCAGGCTGACGAAGCGTTTCAGTTGCAGCGGTTCGGTGACGGCCTTGTTCACCCGATGGAAGGCTTCGAGCAACAGCGCAGCCACCTCATCCCGCTGGGACAGATCAGCGTAGGAGACATAAGGCACGCCGTTCACCTCTGCCCAGTGCCCCACCGCTTCGAAATCGACGCAGACCATCGCCGTCAGCTCGTCCAAACCGGCTCCGATTACAGCGGCGTCCTTGATGTAAGGGCTGAATTTCAACCGGTTCTCAATGTAGTTGGGCACATAACGTTCGCCGCCCGCCGTGTGCATGACCTCGGACACACGCCCGAGCACAACGAGATGCCCGTCATCCTCCAGATAGCCGGCATCGCCGGTATGCAGCCATCCACCCTCCAACGCCTCGGCAGTAGCTTCGGGCTTGTTGAAATAGCCGTCGAACACACTGTCCGAGCGCAACAAGATCTCGCCGTCATCGGCGATTTTGACCTCGACGCCCGGAGCCGGCTTGCCGACCGTATGAAGGCGCACCTCGCCAGCCGATTGAATCGCATTGATCGCGCTGTTCTCGGTCTGGCCGTAAAGCTGGCGGAGTTTGATCCCAAGGGCGCGATAGAAAACGAAAGTATCTTCGCCGATTGCCTCGCCACCGGTGAACGCGTTCCTCAGCCGGCTCATGCCGAACTGGTCCTTGATAGGGCCGAAGACGATAGCCTCGCCAAGAATTCTGCCCAGACCTTCCAGTGCCCCGCCGCTTTTACCATTCAGCTTGCGGGTTTCGGCCGCAATGGCTCGGTCCATGAAGAAGTGGTAAACCTTCTTTTTCAGCCACGTCGAGTTTTCGATGCCGACCTGAATCGTCGTCAGCATCTGATCCCAGCTTCTAGGTGCCGCCAGGTAAAAGGTTGGTGCGATCTCGCGCATGTCCCGGACGACTGTCTCCTGCCGCTCGGGCACGCTTACGGTGAAACGAAGCAATAGGGCAGCCGCGACAGTCAGGGCGTAATCGCCCACCCAGGCCATCGGCAGATAGGCAAGTATTTCTTCCTTTTCGCGGAATGCCCCGGCGGCATGGCCATTTCGTGCTGCGGCCAGAACGTTTTTCTGACTTAGGACAATGCCCTTCGGTTTGCCGGTCGTACCCGATGAATGCAGAAAAATGGCCGGATCTTCGGGCTTTGCACGTTTCAGGAACTCTTCACGAAGGTTCGGATCCTCGTTGAGATCGTGACGCCCAACCTCCGTCAGGTGATCCCAGGACATGAGACCATCGACCTCATAAAATCCAAGCCCCCGGGCTTCATCGTAGATTATGTGCGCGATGCTCGTGGCGCCCGCATCCCGAAGCTCGAGTATCTTGTCCACCTGTTCCTGGTCTTCCGCAATCGCCGCGACAATTTCTACCTCGCCCAGAAAATGCTGAAGCTCTTCAAGCGTTGCACCGGGATAGGCCGGCATCGCGTAGGCCCCAAGCAACGAGACCGCGAGCATTCCAGCGTATAGACGTGCGCGGTTGTCGCCCAGAATGAGAACAGCCTTGCCCGGCTTGACGCCGAGTTGCTCAAGTCCGGCCGCACAGGCGAGGATTTCGTCCGCATACTCGGCCCATGTGGTTTCTTTCCAGATGCCGCGCTCTTTTTCGCGAAGCGCAACATCGGACCCATGACTTGACGCGTTGCGCGCCAGCAGTTCACCGATCGTATCGCCGGCGGATGAATGCAGAGTTGCCCCGTCAGCCATGCGAGCCTCCAATATATGCCTCGATGACCCGAGGATCTTTCACAACTTCTTTCGGAATTCCGCTGGCAATCATCTCACCGTAGTTCAGCGCTAGCATCCGATCGCAAATGCCGGTGATGACATCCATGTGGTGTTCGATGAGCAATACGCTGACGCCGCGCTCGGCCCTCGCGTCCAGAATGAAGCGGCACATATAGCCCTTTTCTTCCTGGTTCATGCCGGCCATCGGTTCGTCTAGGATCAGCATCTGGGGCTCTGCCACCAGGGCCCTTGCCAGTTCGACCCGTTTTTTCAGGCCGATGGGAAGACCGTCTACCAATTCGTGCCTGATGCTTTCGAGTTGAAGGAACTCAATGACTTCCTCCACAACCTTTCTATTCTCGATCTCTTCAGGCCGTGCGGCCCACCAATAGAAAGCGGTGCGCAACACCCCTGGGTTCATGTGGATGTGACGCCCCAGCAGGATGTTGTCTAAAACGCTCATTCCGTTGAACAGGGCGAGGTTCTGGAACGTTCGGGCGACTCCGAGTTTCGCTACCTTATGTGGCGCGGTACCGGTGATGTCTTTGCCCGACAACCGGACTGCACCTTCGTTCGGCGGGTAGAACCCGGTGATCGCGTTTGTAAGCGTCGTCTTGCCGCTGCCGTTTGGACCGACCAGTCCGAATATTTCGCCTGGTTTTACTTCGAGATTGACACCCGTAACGGCGACAACTCCGCCAAATCGGCGCTCGATCCCAGTGCACCGAAGTATCGGTTCGTCACCTAATTGAAGGCCTGCTGTTTTGTTATTGATCATCATTGATTTGCCGCTTCCTCCCCGCTGTCGTCACGATATCCGGAAGTAATCCGGACGGCCTGTCGGCCAGGGATCCCCCCACAACTGCTGTCCACCATCGATATTCAGAACTTCACCAGTCACGAACTTTCCGGACCCGGCCGCCAAATAGACGACACCTTCCGCGACATCCCATTCGTCCCCGGCATGGCGCATCGGATTGGAATCCTGAAAAGTTTGCGCACCATCCTCAGGGTAATTGTGAAAACCGTTGCTCTCGCAGCATCCCGGAGCCAGACAATTCACCCGAATGTCATGCGGCGCCCATTCCACAGCGACCGATTTCGAAAGGTATATCACTCCGGCTCGAGCCGCGCAGGTATGTGCAATGCCGGGCATTCCCCGCCAGATATCCGCAACGATATTCACGATCGAGCCGGGCTGCTTATGCTCGACCCAGTGGCGCGCCGCGGATTGCATCATCCACCAGGTGCCGTTGAGATTGGTGTCTATGACCGCATTCCAGCCCTTGGGACTGAACTCCAACGCAGCTTGCGGAAACTGACCCCCAGCATTGTTCACCAAAACGTCAATCGCCCCGAATTCCTGGTTCGTCTTGGCGAAAAAATCCTCGACCTGCTCAGGCTCCCGGATGGTCATGGGCATAGCGAAAACTTCGCCCCCGAAACCTCCGAGGAACTCTCTGGCCGAAGCTAGTTTCCCTTCGTTGCGGCCATTGATCGCCAGATTGGCCCCAAGCCTTGCGAACAGGGCAGCAATTGCCAGCCCCAATCCGCCTCCAGCGCCGGTCACCACAACGGTTTTGCCGGTGAATAAACCGCTTGCGTAAACGGTTGCACGTTTTGACAGGTCCTCTCTCGAAGACCCAAACTGCGTCTTATTCATGACGCCTCCTCCCATTCCCCACTAGGGGTAGTTGCCGCTAATCTAACGTGCGTTAGAAAATCGGTCAAGACAACTTTGTCCAGCAGCCCCCGTCCGCTGTCTTCGATCAGTAAGACTTTGGAAGTCCGAGGGCTTTTTCTGCTATGAACGACAAAAGCATCTGCGGTGTCACCGGTACGATGCGGAAGAGCAGAGCCTCCCGCACTAACCGTTCCACGTGATATTCCTTGGCGTATCCGAATCCGCCAAATGTAATTTGCGCGGCTTCAGTTGCCTCGACTGCGGCGTCAGCGGCCAAAAGTTTGGCAGCGTTCGCTTCGACGCCGCAGGGCTCCCCCGCATCGTAGAGGGCAGCAGCATGCATCACCATGAGATTGGCAGATTCCACCCTCGCCCAGGCTTTGGCGAGCGGATGCTGAACCCCCTGATTTTGGCCGATCGGGCGGTCAAAAATCACACGTTCGTTTGCATAATGCGCCGCGCGCGCCAGTGCGTTGCGCGCAATACCAATGCATTCGCCGGCCACCAGGATGCGTTCGGGATTCAACCCGTGCAAAATCTGCCTAAAGCCTTTGCCCTCCTCCCCGATCAGGTCCTCAGCCGGAATCGGTAACCCATCAATGAAGACTTCGTTCGAATCGACAGCCTTGCGCCCCATCTTCTCAATTTCGCGCACATCGACAAAGGTCCGGTCAAGGTCAGTATAAAAAAGGCTCAGCCCCTCGGTCGGGTCGGTCACGTCCTCAATCCGGGTCGTCCTGGCGAGAAGCAGCATCTTGTGTGCAACCTGTGCCGTCGAAATCCAGACTTTTTGTCCGTGCACGACATACCTGTCGCCCTGACGCACCGCCATTGTCTTCAGCTTTGTGGTATCAAGCCCCGTCGTCGGTTCGGTTACGGCAAAGCAGGCCTTTTGCTCGCCCGCGATCAAAGGGGCCAACATCCGCGCGCGCTGCTCATCGGTGCCATATTTCACAACCGGATTCAGGCCGAAGATATTCATGTGTATGGCTGAGGCCCCGCTGGCCCCGGCCCCCGATTCCGCGATCGCCTGCATCATGATGGTCGCTTCGGTGATGCCAAGACCGGCACCACCAACCTCTTCGGGCATCGCAATCCCCAGCCAGCCGCCGTCGGCCATGGCCTTGTGCAAATCGTGCGGGAACCCTCCGTTGCGATCCCGCTCCAGCCAGTACTCATCGTCAAACTGCGCACATATCCGCAATATTTGCTGGCGAATTTCTTTCTGCTCTGATGTCATACGAAATGTCACAGTTATCCCTCCTCGCCTGCCAAACCCACATGCCCGGCCTCACGCAGAGCGGCAATTTCGGCATCTTCAAATCCCAGATCACGCAGAATTTCACTTGTGTCGGCTCCAGGCGGGCGCCCAAGCCAACGCACTTGGCCCGGCGTGGTGCTCAGGTGTGGAATTGGTCCGACGACCTGCGTTTTTTCATCCTCGACGGAAACGATGTCCCCGCGGTGAAGGATCTGCTCATTCGTCGTGATTTCCTCAACACTCAGAACCCGCGCCGCGACTGCGTCATGTCGGGCGAATTCCTCTTCAACCTCTTGTAGTGTGCGTACAGTGACGAAGTCATTGATCGCATCGAAGACCTCGGCCATATGCTGCGACATCTGGCCGAGGGTGGCGAACCGCGGGTCATCGGCCAGCGCGTCACCACCAACGGCCCGCAACAAACGCCGGGCTGTTTCTGCGCTGCCCGCCGAGACGGTCAGCCATACCCCGTCTGATGTGCGAAACATTCCACCAGGAGCGAAATCCATCGGTTGCCGCAAACCGTTGCGACGAGGCGAAAGCTTTGCGCCTGTCAGTGCGGGCACTGGATAATCCATTAACCTCAGAAGAGCCTCGAAAACCGCAAGGTCGATCACCTGACCGCGCGCCAGTCCCTTTTCGCGCGCAAAGAGGGCGAACATGATTCCCAAAGCGCCCATCAACCCGGTGGTGCTGTCTGCGGCAGGAAACCCAGGATGCATCGGTGGCCCGTCCGGAAAGCCGGTCAAATGGGCCAGACCGCTCATCGCTTCAGCCGCGCGCCCAAAGGCGGGCTTCTCACGCATCGGCCCATCCTGCCCATAGCCCGACACGCGCAAGATCACGAGGTCGGGGTTCCACCCATGCAATTGTTTCGGACCGATACCCGCACGCTCCAGCACGCCGGGCCTAAAATTTTCTATCAGGACATCCGCAGTTTCCACAATTCTGCGCAATACGTCCCGCCCTTCGGGGCTCTTCCAGTTCAGACTCAAGATTTTCTTGTTACGGCCCAGGGTTTTCCACCAGGCACCAACCCCGTCTTCGGCTTTCGGACCGAGATCGCGCATCATATCCGTGCGACCGGGCGCTTCGATCTTGATGACCTCCGCACCGAAATCGGACAGCAGCGTGGCAGAAAGAGGCCCCGCTATGACATGCCCAAGTTCGACAATGCGTATACTTTCAAGCGGTTCATGCATGCTGTCACCTTTTCGCCAGATACTCTGGCAATCAATATCTAACATTTGTTAGATTTTCAAGACTGCAGATATCGCTTCGAAAAGTTGGCGGTTCGCAGAATTCATCAAAACAGATGGTATTTAACCCCCACCAACATACAGCCCACTGCCGGCGTGAATTCGGGTTGTTGTCGAATGTCTCTGCTTTCCTAAGAAAGCGCCTTGCGTACTTTCGGCGCGACACGGGTTCCGAAGAGTTCGATCGCCTGCATTAGGGCAGCGTGATCGACCGCGCCAATGGCCATCTGCAACAATATACGCGAAAAGCCGAAGAGTTCGTGAGCAGCAAGGATTTTGTCCACGACTTCATCTGGCGAGCCCAGGAACAACGATCCGCCGGGCGCTGCAGCAGCTTCGATCTGTTGTCGGCCCATCGGGGGCCAGCCACGTTCGGCCCCGAGCCGGGTCATCACCTCAGCATAGGTCGAGGCGAAGTTTTCCAGCGCCTGATCCCGTGTCCTGGCGACGAAACCGTGGAGGTTGAGCGATGTTTCAAGCCCGCCGGCATCATGCCCGGCTTGTGTGGCCGCACGACGATACAGGTCGAAAAGGGGCGCGAAGCGTGCCGGCTGCCCACCGATGATGCCGAGTGCGAGCGGTCGACCCATCTGACCGGCCCGCACCACGGATTCCGGCGTTCCCCCGACCGCAACCCAGATCGGCAGATTTTTCTGTACCGGGCGCGGGTAGACACCGCGTTGCGGAACCGGAACGGTATGCGTCGTGCCGGGCCAATCCAGGATCTCATCATCGTTGGCTGCCAAAAGCTTTCCCAGCTTTTCAATGAAGAGCGCGTCGTAATCGTCCAGTTCCTGACCGAAAAGCGGAAAGCTTTCTATGAACGATCCCCGCCCGACCATCACCTCGGCCCGCCCGCCCGACAAATTGTCAAGCGTGGAATACTGCTGAAACACACGGATGGGGTCTTCTGAGCCCAGCACCGTGACGGCGCTGGTCAGGCGAATGTGCCGGGTTCGGGTCGCGGCGGCGGCCAGCACCATCGCTGGCGCCGAGACGGCGTAATCGGCCCGGTGATGTTCGCCCAGCCCAAAGACGTCGAGTCCGACCTGATCGGCCAGTTCGATCTCTTCGACAAGGTGGCGCAGCCGGGTTTCGGGGGACACGGTCTCCTCCATTACCTGGCTCGTGCCGGCATCGCCAAAGGTGTAAAGCCCGATTTCCATGTGATTCCATCCTTACGCATGGGTCAGAGCCCCAGGGTCGCGTTCAGCGGTGCCATCGCCTTCTGCCAGCTTTCCCGCGCCTCCAGCCGCTCGATCCAGGCGGCGACAGCAGGCCTGTCGTCAAGTGAGATCCCGGCCTGCCTGCGATACATGAAGGTTGTGGCCAGATAGAGATCTGCAAGGCTGAGGGTGCCCAGGATCCAGTCCTTCTCGGCCAGCCCCTGCTCCAGCACGTCGAGGAACTGATCGGAAGCCTTGCGCTCGGCCTCGATCACAGCAGCGTCCGGCTCGCCCATGCCGAACTTTTCCTTAAGAAACAACTCGAAGGACAGCTTCTGCATCGCAGGTCCTAGATGGATCGCCTGCCACCAGGCCCATTGTTCCATCAGCCCGCGCGACTTCGGGTCGGCCGGAACCAGCCCTGCTTCCGGCCTCAGGCTGGCCAGATAGGCGCAGATCGCGCGGGATTCCCACAGCACGAAATCCCCATCCTCAAGCACCGGCACCTTGGCGTTAGGATTGCGCGCCAGGAAGTCAGCGGCACGGTTGTCACCCTTGAAGACATCGACCTCGATGATTTCGAGGTCGGCCCCCAGTTCGAAGGCCACCGCACGCACGCGCAGGGCATTGGGCGAAAAGTTAGCGTTGTAGAGCCGCATGTCGATGCTCCTAACTCTGCGGGGCCAGCAGTGCGCCCCGGTTCGCCAGCAGGAAGTCGCGCACCGTCTGGCCCGGCTGGCCGGTCAGGGTGTTCAGGTCATCGCCCGCCACATCAAGATATCCCTGCGCAATCGCCTCGTCGAAAGAGACGAAGACCCGCGCCATGAATTCCGGCAACCCGTTGCCGATCATCGCTTGCACCAGATCCTCGGCAGGCAAGGCAATATAAGGAATATCCTTGCCAGCGACCTCGGACAGGATCGCCGCGACCTCGGCCTGGCTGACGGCTTGCGGCCCAGTAATATCAAGGGTCTGCTTGCCAGTGGACGTCATAAGCGCCGCCGCCGCCGCACGGGCGCAATCGGCGCGCGTGACATAGCCGGTCTTGCCTTCGGCAGCGGCGGCATAATGACTGCCCATTGCGATGCTCTGTGGGCCACCCATCAGCAGAAGGTCGGTATAAAGATTGTTGCGCAGAATTGTGTAATCGGCACCGCTTGCCGCGATCAGCTTTTCGGTTTCCTCATGGTCGGAAGAAAATCCGATCGGGCTGTCCGAAGCCGGGTTGGTGAGCGACGTATAGACGATATGATTAACACCCGCCGCCTTTGCCGCCGCGACGGCATTGGAATGGGCAACCAGCCTCTTGCCTGGTTCAAGATCGTCGGTCGAGATGATGAGAAGGCGCTTGCCACCTGCGAAAGCGGCTTCAAGCGACGCCGGATCGTTGAAATCGCCTTGGCGCGTCTCGACGCCCTTTGCCTGCAGATCGGCCACCTTTTCTGGATTGCGCGACACCGCAACAATCGGACTGGCGCCGGCCTCGACCAGCAGTTCGACGACCTGCCGACCGAGCTGGCCGGAAGCGCCGGTAACGACAAGGGGTCCGTTTTGAATATTGCTCATGGTTTATCTCCTATGAAGTGATGTCAGGTGATGGGCCGTCTGCCCTTATCCGTGGATTTGGATGGGTGCAGGGTTCGCCAGCTTGCCGCGGGCGAAGCCCCAACTGGTGTGCAAAACCCGCAGCATCACATCAATCTCGGCCTCGTCGCGCGGGGCGAAAGCCATGACCGCGTTGGCCGGAATGACGCCTTGCCGCGCCATCGGATGCGACTCACCCCAGCCCTTGGCGATCAGCTCCTCGACCACCGGCAGCGGCAACATCAGATGCGACGAGCCATCATAGCCAGGGTGCACGTGAGCAAATTCGCGACCGATCATGAAGGCCTCGCGCGGGCCGCAGGCGTGCGCGTGTGGCAGTACCAGCGCCTCGGCGCCCGGCACCGAGATGCCGGAAGGGCGGCGTTCGACGAAAGGAAGTTCGAAGGCGCGGCGCTTGAACTCCGCGTGGATCTCGGGCGGCGAGTTCTGACTCACCTGTTCATGGGGGGCGCAGTCGGTGGTCGTCGGACGCGGACCTGAGCGCGACGGCAATTCGAAACTCATGGTGTCACCCGAACCGGAAGGCGCTTTCCACCGCGCGCATGACATGATCTTCCAGCGTCTTGGTGCCGCGATCCTCCCCGGCTGCCCCGGCCACAACATGCAGGGGGATGAGGTGTTCCTCGCGCGGGTTGGCCTCGCGCGCTCCAGGGGCCTGATCCCATGTCGCCAGCATCGCGTCGCGTCGGACGGGATCGCCCTGGGTGACAGCGTCTGTCAGCCACCGATCAAAGTCGGTCCCCGCGACAGGTCCGGTCGCGCCCCCGCGCATTGCCCGCATCATCACGCCCATGTTGTGATAAGTGTTGCCCGACCCGATGATCAGAACCCCCTCGTCGCGGAGGGGCGCCAGTGCCCGGCCCGCCGCCAGATGCGCCTCCGGGTCGAGGTCGGCGCGCAGGGAAAGTTGGACTGTGGGAATGTCGGCCTCCGGGAACGCCACCTTCAGTGGCACGAATACCCCATGATCGTAACCGCGTGCCGGGTCTACGCCCGTCTTGAACCCTGCACCTTCCAGAAGGTCGCGCACACGGGTGGCCAGCGCGGGATCGCCCGGCGCTGGCCAGGTCAGTTGATAGGTATGCGGCGGAAATCCGTTATAGTCGAACAGCAACGGCGGCGCGGGGTTGGTCTGAACGGTAAAGACCCGTTCCTCCCAGTGGCCCGAAATCACCAGGAGCGCCTTGGGCCTTACCGGCAGGTCCGCCGGGAAAGCCTCAAGGAACCGGCGCTGCCGGTCCCAGGTGTCGGGCGGGTTCCAGTCCATGAAAAAGCACGGCCCGCCTCCGTGAGGAAGAAATACCGCAGGTTGCCTGTCCGTCATGTCATCATCCTTTCCATATCCGGGCGCAGCGGAACGCCCCCGATGCCGCGCGGGGTCCGATCAATTTGCCGCAGCGGAGAATGCCGGAGCATAGGCCGATTTGACGGCGCGCACGCGGTTTGCGGTCAGCCACGACACGATCAGGAGAATCCAGGCCACTACAGCAGGTGGCCAGCCCGGATCGCCCGCGCCAACATGTGCCCCGAAGGCCAGCACCAGATGCCAGAACATCGCCGCATAGGCCCAATCGGCCAGCATCGCCGAGGGGCGCCACAGGATGATCACCGCGCCGATGATTTTCAGGATCGCCAGCGGCCAGATGATGTAGGTGGGATAGCCCAGCACCTCGCGATACATGCCCACGACCATGTCATAGGACGAGATGTAGAAACCCGCGCCGCCCAGATAGACCAGCCCCACAAGCCCGGTCGCGATCCAGTAGACATACCGTACTGTCTTGTCATTCATTGCTATTCTCCTAGCGGTCCCCAACTTGAGCATCGATCTTTTCCGCTGTAAGTGTGTTTAAAGACCATGCTTCTGAAACGTAAGTAGGCACTTTAAAGTAACCGACCTCCTTTAGCCGAGAGGAACGCCGCAATGAAAACCGTCCTTCCCCCATCCTGCCCAATGGAATCATTGCTGAGGGTCATTACCGGCCCCTGGACGATTTACATCCTGTGGGTCCTGTCCGAGCAGGGGCCGCAGCGTTTCGGCGCGATCAAACGCCTGGTGCCCGGTATTTCCACGCGGGTGCTGACCGAAAGGCTGCGAATGCTGGAACATTCCGGCGTTGTCTGGCGCGAGCAGGCGATGACTATCCCACCCGCCGTCACCTACGGACTCACCGAGCGCGGGGCCGAGTTGCGCGGCGTTCTCGATAAGCTTGGCGCCATCGCGCGACGCTGGGAGGCCGAAGGTGCCTTTGCCAAGGCTTCGCCTGCGGCGGAATGACGGCGCGCAATTCTTCCGCCGGAAGGCAATGCACTGCTTGTCCGTGCAGCCTTTATGAAAAGGCCCGGCGCTCTACGAGAACGCGAGGTAAGCGATCCTTCATCGCGGCGTAACCCTGTTCGATGGCGGTTTCGGCCTCATGGAACGCGAGAACGTTCAGATGTGACAGGTTCAGATCGACCATCACGTTCGGTGGATCGCCGGCAAGGCGACTACGGCGGATCTGGTCGATCATCACGTCGAGTGCCGTTGACAACACCTCGATATATCCCGGAGGCTGAGGTGCCGCTTCCGAGCCCTTCGCCAGATAGGCTGCCGCAACGGGCTGGAACTGCCGTGGCAGCTGGCCGATCAGCACCTCGGCGTTGACCTGTGGCAGCAGGCCGCGCCGGGAAGAACTGCTGTGCGAGGAAAGATTGCCGGCATTCGGATCGACGGCAATGACGATATCAACCCCGAGCGCACGGCAGGCCGAGACAGGGATCGGATTGCTCATGCCGCCGTCCATCAGCCAGTGGTTGCCGTGGCGGACCGGCGTGAATATACCGGGAATGGCGATCGAGGCCCGAACCGCGGGCAGCAGGGCGCCATCGCGCAGCCACACTTCGCGCCCACGGTAAAGATCGGTGGTGACCGCGATGAAGGGCCGGTCGAGATCGGCGAAGCCGGGGCGCAGGCCGAGTGTCTCCAAATTCTGCAGGACCGTGTTTCCGGCCACCAGCCCTCCGGCCCGCAAGTCGAGGTCGATCATTCGCGCCATCGAGAAGGGCGTGACCGTGCGCGCGAAATCCTCCAGCCGGTCGAGCGCCCCCGAGCAATACGCGGCCCCGACAAGCGCGCCCATCGAGGTGCCCGCCACGACATCCGGACGCATCCCTGCGTCTTCTAACGCCCGCAGCACACCGATATGCGACCAACCGCGTGCGCCGCCGCTACCAAGGGCCAGCCCGATCCGAACCATGCGCTCCCCCTACTTCCGACCGTTGCGCCAGATCGACCAAAAGAGGACGAGACCGCCGATCACCGCCCCGAAGAACCCCAGCATCGCGAAGCTGGCCAATCCGACCGGCAGGTCCGCCCCCGAAGCCGCCGTCACGATTGAGGAGCCGACGGTCAGCGCTGCCACGATCACCGCAAGCGTCAGATGCGTGAGTGACTGGCGCATTTTCTCGACGATCTGCTCGATCTCGGCCAGTTCCACCCGAAATCCCAGCCGACCGCGCCGCGCTGCGTCCAGAATCTGCGTCAGATCGCCCGGCAGGCGCGCGGCTAGCCGGGCGCTTTCTCCAAGGCTGTCCCGGGCAGTGCGTGCCAATGCCTCGGGGCCGTGGCGCAGCCAGACCAGCCGTTCGAGAATCGGCCGCGCGGCGGCGACCATGTCAAAATCGGGGTCGAGCTGCCGCCCCATCCCGTCCAGTGAGACGAAGGCCTTGACCAGTAGCGTCAGGTCAGGCGGTAGGGCTAGATTGTGTGTGCGCATCAAGGCGGTCACGTCGAAGACGAGCTCGGAGAGATTCAACGCACCGATCGGCAGCCCGTGCACCCGGTCGATGAACCCCTCGATCCGCACCTCCAGCGACGGATCGTCTTGTCCATCGGCCCCTGCCCAGTCGCGCAAGATCCGCGTAACCCGGTCGGGTCGCCGCTCGACAATTCCGTAGAGCAGATCGACCAATTCGTCGCGGCGCCGGCGCGACAGGTGCCCGACCATGCCGAAGTCGATGAATACGAGTTGATTGTCGGGAAGGTAGAATACGTTGCCGGCGTGCGGATCAGCGTGAAAGAAGCGTTCCTCAAGGATCATGTGGAGAACAGCATCTGCCCCGCGCGCGGCGATCCGCTTCAGGTCCAGCCCGGCGGCGCGCGCAGCTGTCAGATCGCCGCCTGGAATGCCCTTTACTCGCGCCTGAACATTCATGACCTCGCAAGTCCACTCCCAGAACACAGGCGGCACATGGATCCCGTCCCGGTCGCGGAACCCGGCGGACACCCGCTCGGCATTGCGACATTCGCTGGCCAGATCCATCTCTGCGCGTATCGAGCGGGCGAATTCGTCCAGGATTTCGTGCGGGTGATAGCGCGCGATCTCGGGCCATTCGGCAAGTGCCACGCCGACGGCATGGCGCAGCAGCCGCAGGTCGGCCTCGATCACCCGGCGGATGCCGGGGCGGCGAATCTTGAGGATTACCTCCTCGCCCGAGGGCAGCCGCGCGCCATGCACCTGCGCGATTGAACCCGCGGCCAGGGGTTCGGTGTCGATCCGGGCGAAGATCTCCGAGGGAGTGGGCAAAACCTGGTGGTCTACGTGGTAGGGTAAGGTTTCTGAACAAGGCGGGACCCACCATGGATGTAAGCATTTTTGTCGAGACGACTTTTGACGATGGAGAAATCAGGAGGCGCAAAATCGGTCGACTTCGCCGTGCGCCGGATGAGTTTGGTTCCGAGAATGTTGGCCTTCTCCTCGACGACGCAAAGACCTTGTTGAGGCGCTTGCAGGAAGCGATTGTGCAAGATCAGGTCAGTGAAGCATTAGAGGTTCGCCGGAAATGCGATAGCTGTGCCAAACAACGCGCGATCCATGATGATCGAGGCCGGATTCTCGACACTCTTTTTGGACGAATTCGGGTGAAGTGGCCAAGGCTTCGCCGCTGCTTGTGCCAGCCGGCTGGGATCGCGAAATCTGGGCCGCAATCACCACTTGCCGGGCTGTTCTCTGACCGTGCAACTCCCGAACTTCGTCGCCTGCAGGCTGAATTGGGGGCAAGGCACTCGTTTCGGGAAGCCGCTCGATTGATCGAGATGTTCCTGCCCTGTTCGGCTCAGTCGAACACGACCGTTCGAAATCGCCTGGGTCGCATTGCCGACGAGTTGGGCCACGGCGACGCAAGCCAAGGACACGCGGATACAATCGCCCCGCCCGGCCCACTGACCGTTTTCCTAGATGGTGCGCATATACGATGTCGGCCGGAGTACCAGAAACGCCACCTGGATGTCGTGGTCGGCAAGGTTGAAAGCCTCAATATGAGCCGGCGGTTTGGCCTCGTACAACAAGCCGCCAGTTTTCCTGCAAAGCAGCTCCGAAATGACTTGATTGCGCAGGGCTGGGATGGTCAGAGCAAAGTGACCGTGATTTCAGACGGCGAACCTGCATTGCCGAATTTGGTGAGGCGCGCCGTTCGAGGTCCAGTCACCCACATACTGGACTGGTGGCATATCTCGATGCGGGTCAAGCACATAGAAAACGCGGTGCGGGGGCTTCTGCAATCGAAGGACTTTTCAGGGTTGCCGCTCCTCTTCGAGCGACCTTCCGATACACTGCGTTGGTACCTTTGGCACGGCAAAGTGATGACCGCCGCGACAATCCTAAAAGTTCTTCAGATCGATTGCGATCGCCTACACGCCGAAACCCAAGAATTACGAGAAGCGGCCAAGCGCGTCAGAGCGCGGTGCCAGGACCTCTATTCTTACCTTGCGAACAACTTCGACGCGCTTCCGGACTATGGTCACAGGTACCGAAGTGGCCTCGCAGTCTCATCGTCCCGGGCAGAAGGCTGTGTTGACGACATTGGCAACACCCGCATGGGCAAGCGGCGGCGCATGAGATGGTCACCTCAGGGCGCACATCGGGTTGCCGTTACTCGGGCTGCTGTTCTTGACCGAAGGCTAGAAGTCTCAAAGCGGGCCGCTTGACCACCACGTTTTGCCCACTCCCAAAAGCCAGAGAAAGGGAAGCCCGGGTGCCGGGCTTGAAAGGATAGAGAGAGCCTCATCCGGGTCCGGCGTGAAAAGGATGCTGACCATGGCCAAGACCACGACCCGCCCGAAACCCGCCACCTCAAAGAAGACCGAAGCCGCCAGATCGGCAACGCCTGACGGCGTTGCCGATATCCGGATGATCCCGCTCGACCAGCTGGAGCCGAGCCAACTCAACGTCCGCAAAGTCGCCGCGAGCGCTAGCGACGACGCTGAGCTTCTTGCCAGCATCCGCGAGACCGGCATCAAACAGAACTTGGTGGTTCACGCACTTTCCGAGACACGTTTTGCGGTCGATGCCGGAGGTCGCCGCTTCAAGGCGCTGAGGCAGCTTGTCGAAGACGGCGTGATCCCCGCAGACCACTTGATACCCTGCCTCGTCGAGGACGAGTGCAACGCTGTCCTCACCTCCGCCACAGAAAACCTCCAGCGCGCGGCGATGCACCCGGCCGACCAGTTCGAAGCATTCGACAAGATGATCGCCGAAGGCCGCAGCGAAGACGAGATCGCGCTGAAATTCGGCGTCTCCGTCGACCTGGTGCGCCGCCGCCTCAAACTCGCCCGTGTTGCGCCCGAAATCATCGAGCAGTTCCGCGCGGGCGATCTGACCCTCGAATGTGTGATGGCGTTCACGCTGACCGACGACCATGATCGCCAACTGGCAGTCTGGAACGCGGTGAAGGGCGGCTATCACATCCATCCGCAGAGCATCAAACGCCAGCTGACCGAGACGGCGCATTCGGCGAACTCAGCCCTCGGGCGCTTTGTCGGCATCGAGGCATATGAGGCGGCGGGCGGTGTTCTGCTGCGCGATCTTTTTGACGACCGCGCAAGCGCCCATATGGAAAACCCCGAACTCCTCGAGCGCCTCGCTATCGAGAAGCTGCAAGCCGCGGCCAAACCCTTCGAGGCGGAGTGGAAATGGGTCGAGGTTCATCTCTCGGTGGATTACGGCGCGTTTCGCAGTTTCGGGCGGGTCTATCCGCAGGACATCGACCCCGATCCGGACCTGCTCGCAGAAGAGGAACGTCTGATTGCACGCGAGGAAGAACTCGCCGCGCAAAATGACGGTGAGGACTGGACTGACGCGGAGACCGAAGAATACTACGCCATTGAGCCGCGTCTGCGCGAGATCGAGGCCCTGCAGCGAGAGCGGCAGCCCTACGCAGACGCAGATCGCACCATCGCCGGTGTCGTTCTGACCATCGGTCATGACGGGGCGCTTCGGGTCGAGAAGGGCCTCGTGCGACCGGAGGATATTCCTGCTGCGCCGGAACCCGACGAGATCACCGAAAATGCGGATGGCGCCCCCTCCCCTGCCCGGCCACAGGTGACGCCGCCGACCTCCTCCACACCGGTGCCAACCTCCGATCCTGCCGCGACGTTGCGCAAGGCGGACGGGATTTCGGCGAGCCTGGCGGATGATCTGCGCGCGACGCGTCAGCATATCCTCAGGGCGCATCTGGCGGCGGATTTCGAGGTGGCTTTCGATGCGATGCTCTACGCGCTCTGCGAACAGGCTTTGGGGCAGTCCTACAACAACGAGGCGCTAGACATCTCGATCCGGCCCTTCCAGGCGCAGAACCGCGAGGTGCTGCATGCGGACACCGTCGCCCAGAAGATGCTCGAGGCGCTGGAACAGGACCTCGCCACAGACTGGATGACGCTGGAGAAGCCCGAGGACTTCCGGGCGATGTCAGCGCTGCCGATTGCGGACAAACAGGCGCTTTTTGCCTGGGCGACGGGTCTGGCGGTCAAGCCGCAGCTCTCCTCCGACAATCGCCCCTCCCCGATCATCGAGGAGATTGGTGCACGGCTCGACGTCGATGTGGCGGCCTGCTGGCGTCCGACGGCGCAGAATTACTGGGGACGGGTCAACAAGGGTCATGCTGTCGCCACGGCGCGCAAGCTGATCGGCGACGACTACGCCGAAGATCGCAATCGCGAGCGCAAGGGCGATCTCGCCGCGGCCATGGAGCGGGCCTTTGCGGAAACGGCCAGTCAGACGGAAGGTTTCGACGCGGCGACGGCTGCAAAGACGACGCGCTGGCTGCCCGAGGGGATGGTGTTTGCCGGTGCGACGGAGGCCGACGCCAAATTGAATGGCGATGCGTCCGAGGCCGAGGCAGGCGACGCGCCCGCCGCAGACGCTCTGGCCGAGGCGGAGAGCGATGAACCCTCGTCCTTGCCCGCCTTCCTCAGCGGGGACGCGGCCTGACGAGTCGAGCACCGATCTGAACTTGACCTGAGCCCTGGGCCGCCCTCGATGCGAGGGCGGCCCTATCCGGCTGACGGGTTGCCTGCAGCCGGTATCGGATCGGCTGGCCCGTCCCGGAGATATCCCATGACCACCACACTCGATCTCGATCCCGTTCGGGAAGCCGCACTCATCGCCGCCCAGAATGACGCGTTTCGCCGTTCCATCCTTGGCACGACCCCGGTCGCCGATGCCCCGCAGGGCCAGTTCGTGACGACACGCAGCGTCGCGGCGCTTGGGATCGATGCGCAACTTGAGCTCACCCGCCGTGTTGCCGCGTTCGACGGATTCAATGCCGACAGCGACCCGCAGGGATGGCACGAAATGGGCGTCATCGACCTCGATGGCACAACCGTCTGGTTCAAGGTCGATTTGTACGACACCGACTACCAGTACGGCTCGCCTGAGCCCTCCGACCCCGAACAGACGCGCCGGGTCCTGACCCTGCTTCTGCCGTCGGAATACTGACGACCCCGCTCCCACCAAGAAAACACCTCGGACCGCCATTGCACAAAGGGCGGTCCTTTCGGGCTGGCGGGTTCCAAGGGGCGCGATGATCGCGCCTTGCCTGCCACAGGAGACCAGACATGGCCAAAACACTCGACTACGAGATCACGCTGCATCCCGCCCACCGCGATGGTGCCTTTATCGTTACCAAGTTCCAGATGATGGAGAACTATCCGCATAGGCGCATCCAAGCCGCGGGGATGGATGACCTGATCGACCAGGTGACGCAGTTCGCGATGGAACATGGCGCGAGCTGTCGTGCTGCAGTGCGCTGCCTCGCCCCACGCAAGCCACCTGGCTTCGCGAAGGCGACGGCGGAGCTTTACTTCAACCTCGAGGACCGCACCGGGACTGCGCACGGAGATGCCGCCCGTTGAGCGCACGCATGTGACATGGGTGGCCGTTTATCCATGGCCCCCCCTTCCATCCTTTCAGGATATCAGACATGACACAGACACCAGATTTCTACGCTCAGGTGATGGAGGCCCAGAAACGAGCTGCCGAACGGCGGGTCGAGACCCGCGCGGCCCTTCTCACCGAGCTGCGTGCCCTCGATGCGACCAGCATCGAGGTGCAATACGAGGGCTACGGCGATTCCGGCAATGTCGAGGATGTCGTCGTGACCCCTGACACGGTCACTTTGACAGAAGAGCTGCGGCGCCGCGTCGAAGACTTCGGTTGGGATTTTGCCTATGCGCTGAGCCCAGGCTTCGAGAACAACGAGGGTGGCTACGGCGAACTGACCTGGTCGCTCGAGGCGGACAAGATCGATGTCAGCCACTCGAACCGCTATATCGAGACCAACACCACCGAACACGAGGGGCTTTGACATGGCACATCCCCTCCACCACGCCGAAAGCTCGGCCCGAAAGTTTGGCGGTGTTCCAGATGATTATCAGCATGTGCATGACTGGTTCGATGCGTCCAAGGAACACCTCGCGATCTTTACCCATCGCGCACATCGGCATCACACGCTCGGGATCTTCGAGGCCGAGCGGCTGTTTGGCCGCAGCCTGATCAACAGCGCGGGTCGGGTCGTTCCGATCCGCTGGATTGGCGAGCAGCATGTGCGCGAGGACTGCCAGGGACGTATCCCGTCGCTGGCCGACTGGCTAGGCCGCATTCAGCCGGAGTCGTGGATGGCCAATGGGCGGATCGACAACGACCCGACGCAGATTGGCAGCGATCCACGCGCCGTCTGGATCGAGGCAGTTGCCACTCACCAAACCATTCTCGGTTTCGAGGATTGGCTCCTGAAAGTCTCTGTCGAGCACGTCCAGCATCGCCAGAACCGCGCCGCCGCCTGATCCGCCAGTCGGCAAAAGCATCAACCACCTGACCACGTCCCAATCGACCCGCCTGCGGCCTCAACCGGCTCGGCGGGTCGATTGCGTTTCAAGAAAGGATATCGACATGCAAGACCCTGTCTACGAGGAGGCCTACCAAGGCCATACCATTAAGATCTACCATGATCCCGATGCTGAGAGCACGCGGGAGTGGTCCAACCTCGGCACATTGATCTGCTGGCATCGGCGCTATCGGCTGGGCGACAGCCACCAGTTCGACAGCCCCGAGGCGTTCCTGCGCGATCTTGCCGACGTTTCGGATCAAAGTGATCTCTCGATGGACCAGCTGCGCGAACGGGCGGACCGCAAGGCGGTCATTCTGCCCGTGTTTCTCTACGAACATTCAGGCCTCGCCATGAACACCATCGGCTTCCATTGTCCGTGGGATTCCGGCCAGGTCGGCTACGTCTACGTTACGCTCGAGGCGGTCCGGACTGAGTTCGGCGTACAGCGCGTCACCAAGGCTCTGCGCGAAAAGGCTAAAGACATCTTGCTCGCAGAAATCGTCAGCTACGATGCCTATCTCGGCGGCCGGGTCTTTGGCTATGTCATCGAGCGGGACGGCGAGGAGGTCGACGCCTGCTGGGGGTACGTCGGCGATTATGAAACGGGTTGTTTGCCCGAGGCGCGGGAGGCGGTGCCAGTACCTTCGCCGGGTCAAACACCCCAGTCCGCTGCCGCTCAAGCGCAGGCTCACCTTTAGAGGCCGGGACGGGCTGGAAATGACCTCACTTTTGCGCAGAGCCCAAGTGGATCCGCATTGCTGCAATGCAGAATTGTCATGGCCCGGCTATTGTGCGGTCGCAGCATGACCACTATCTCCTCAATGTGATCGGTTCTCTCCTCCTCCCTGAACCGATCTAAGCTAAGCGGCGGCATCCACCTCCTCCCGGATGCCGCCTTTTTCTTTTTTCAGAGCTCTTCCTGAAGGTTATCCAAGTTTTCTCAGTCGCCGCTCGGCGGACGACATACCCGTGTCGGATGCACAGGCGGCAAACCGTCCGAAACTTCGGCGAGTTGGTAATACGTCAAGCTGACAAGGGCTTCCGCGATAGCGTCCACAGACCCATCCGTAGTTTCTGGGGATAAGTTTCCGCTACCTGAGCGGAGATCAGCAATCCCATGAAAGAGCGAGAGGCAGGGCGGGAGGGGTGACCCCTCCCGGGTGAGAGAGTGCGCGCGGGGCTTGGGGCCAACCCTCAACCCCGGAGAATGCCGATGAACGCTCACCCCCCTTCCATCCCGCTTGCCACCTTTGCTGAGGCCCCTGCCCTACCCACGACTGTCGGCTTCGCCCAAAACCTGATCCAGGCTGCAAGAACCCTCGTGTCGCAGTTCGAGGCCGGCAAACCTATCGACGCCGTCGCCCTTCGCGCGGCGATGGAAGAGGCCTTCGGCGCCAGCGACACCAGCGGTGCCTGGGTTTGGAAAGACGCATATGAGGCCGCCGAAGTCGCCCAGATCCTGATGCTTTCGCGCTACGGCGCGCTGATGCAGCGTCAGGCCGCCTCACCACAGGCCTTCCTCACCATGATTGAACGGCTGGCTGGTCTGGCGCCGTCGCACACACGGCGCTCGGAAGACAGCGTGCGCTTGCAACAATTTTCCACGCCGCTGCCGCTTGCCGCCATCGTCGCGCAGGCGGCGGGGTTTTGTGCCGAAGATCTGGTGCTCGAGCCTTCGGCCGGCACCGGCATGCTGGCCATCTTCGCTCGGATCGCCGGCACTCGCCTGGCGCTGAATGAACTCGCGGAAACCCGCCGCGCCTTGCTGGGGCATCTGTTTCCGGAAGCTGTCCTGACTGATCAAGATGCCGCGTCGATCGACGACCGCCTCGACCGTTCGATCACGCCTTCGATCATCGTGATGAACCCGCCCTTTTCCGCTGCGAACCATGTCGAGGGCCGGTTCCGGCAGGCAACGAGCCAACATGTGCTCTCCGCACTGGCGCGCCTCGCGCCGGGTGGGCGGCTTGTCATCATCACTGGTGAGAGTTTCCGACCTTCGACGAAATCCTTCCAACCGACATTCCAGCGGATCGCACAAAGCGCCGATGTGGTGTTTTCCGCCGCGATCGACGGCAAGGTCTTCGCGCGGCATGGCACCATGATCGACACGCGGCTGACGGTGATCGACAAGCGCGCAGCCGACGAACCAGAGACCAAACCCGTCGACGTCGAGAGCAACTACCATCCGATCTGCGCGACAACGGCCGACCTCCTCGCGTCAGTTCTGACCCATTGCCCGGAGCGCCGCAGCCCCCCGCCCTGCCCCACCAGTACGGCCTTGTCGGTCCCGTCCCGTCCGACCCGCACCAACCTGCATGCCCTGCGCAACGCCGCCCGCAAAGAAACCCGTGCCCTCGCCGAAGAACGCGCGAAACATCCCTTTGACGACATCGAGACGGCCCCGCTCGACTATCTGCCGAAAACCTGGAGCGAACCCGACGGCACGCTGCAGGACACGGTCTACGAGGCCTATGATTTGCAGGCGATCCGGATCGACGGCGCGGCGAAGCATCCGACTGCGCTTGTCCAATCCGCGGCCATGGCCTCAGTGCTGCCGCCTGTGCCGACCTATCGTCCCATCCTACCGAAGAGCCTCGTCGCGGACGGCCTCCTCTCCGCGCCCCAGCTCGAAAGCGTGATCTACGCGGGCAATGCCCACGAGACGCATCTCAAGGGCTGGTTCAAGCGTGGCGAAATCGAGGGCCAGCTGATGGCGGCGACCGAGGGCGACGAGGGCGCCTTCCGCCTGCGCAAGGGCTGGTTTCTGGGCGATGGAACGGGCGGCGGCAAGGGACGTCAGGTCGCGGGCATCATCCTCGACAATTGGCTGCAGGGACGCCGCCGGGCGGTCTGGGTGTCAAAAAGCGACAAGCTCATCGAAGATGCGCGCCGCGACTGGATGGCGCTCGGCGGACGTGAAAGTGATATCGTGCCGCTCTCGAAATTCCGCCAGGGCAGCGACATCCGTCTCCCTGAAGGCATCCTCTTCGTCACCTATGCCACGCTGCGTTCGGCAGAACGCGAGGGCAAAGCATCCCGCCTCGATCAGGTGACGTCCTGGCTCGGCGACGGGTTTGACGGGGTCATCGCCTTCGACGAAAGCCACGCCATGGCGAATGCCGCCGGCGAAAAGTCCGACCGCGGTGACAAAAAGGCCTCCCAGCAGGGTCTTGCGGGCCTCGCGCTGCAAAACGCCGTTCCTGATGCCCGCGTGCTCTACGTCTCGGCCACGGGGGCGACGGTCGTCGGCAATCTCGCCTATGCCTCCCGCCTCGGGCTCTGGGGCACCGGGGATTTCCCCTTCGTGACGCGGGCAGAATTTGTCGCCGCGATGGAGGCCGGGGGTATTGCGGCCATGGAAATGATCTCGCGCGACCTGAAGGCGCTTGGGCTCTATCTCGCGCGGTCCCTCTCCTATGCCGGCGTCGAATACGAGATGCTGGTGCATGAGCTGAGCCCCGCCCAGATCGCCATCTACGACAGCTACGCCGACGCCTATCAGATCATCCACAGCAACCTTGAGGCCGCGCTTCAGGCCTCGGGTATTTCCTCCGAGACCAGCACCTTGAACCCTCAGGCGAAATCCGCCGCGCGTTCGGCCTTCGAGAGCAACAAGCAGCGCTTCTTCAATCACCTCATCACCGCCATGAAATGCCCCTCACTCATCCGCGCCATCGAAGCGGACCTGGCGGCGGGGCATTCGGCGGTGATCCAGGTGGTCTCGACCAGCGAGGCGGTGATGGAGCGCCGCCTCGAGGACATTCCTCCTTCGGACTGGGATGATCTGCAGGTCGATTTTACGCCGAGGGAGAACATCATGGACTACCTGATGCACAGCTTCCCGACGCAGCTCTTCGAGCCATACACTGACGAGAATGGCGATCTGCGCTCGCGCCCCGCCCTCGATGGCGATGGCAACCCGATCATCTGCCGTGAAGCAGAGCGGCGGCGGGATGATCTTATCGAGCATCTTGGGGCGCTCGCTCCAGTGCAGGGCGCGCTCGATCAGATCCTCTGGCATTTCGGCGGGGAGGCCGTGGCCGAGGTCACGGGGCGCAAGCGGCGCATCGTGAAAACGCGCGAGGGGCGGCTCAAGGTCGAGAACCGCCCCGCCTCGTCGAACCTCGGCGAGACGCAAGCCTTCATGGACGATGCCAAACGCATCCTGATCTTCTCTGATGCGGGTGGCACCGGGCGCAGCTACCATGCCGATCTTGGGGCAAAGAACCAGCGCCTTCGGGTGCATTACCTGCTGGAGCCGGGCTGGAAGGCCGATAACGCGATCCAGGGGCTGGGGCGCACCAATCGGACCAATCAGGCCCAGCCCCCGCTCTTCCGGCCTGTGGCGACCAATGTGAAAGGCGAGAAGCGGTTTCTCTCCACGATCGCGCGTCGCCTCGACACGCTTGGGGCGATTACCAAGGGACAGCGCGAGACTGGCGGGCAGAACATGTTTCGCGCCGAAGACAACCTCGAGAGTCCCTATGCCCGGGCGGCGCTGCGGCAGTTTTTCTACAAGCTGCGCGCGGGCAAGATCGAAGCCTGCTCCTACGCGAAGTTTCAGGAAATGACCGGGCTGACGCTCGATGAAGCGGATGGCACCATGAAAGAAAACCTGCCACCGATCCACCAGTTCCTGAATCGCTGTCTCGCGCTCCGGATCAACATGCAGGATGCGATCTTTGAGGCCTTCGGCGGGTTTCTGTCGGCGATCATCGAAGACGCGCGCCAGGCGGGAACGCTCGATGTTGGTCTCGAGACCCTGCGCGCTGAGAAGTTCGAGATCATCGATCGCAAGGTCATCTTCGAGCATGAGCCGACGGGGGCGACGGCCACCGCCCTGGCCGTGGAGCGGACCGATCGCAACGACCCACTGACCCTGCCCCGGGTCAAAGCCATCTGCGCCGACACGAAGGGCGCGATGCTGTGCTGGAACAAAACCTCCAAACGCGCGGCGCTGATGGTGAATGCGCCGGCTTTCATGGACGAAGACGGCGTGCCGATGCTTCGGGTGAAGCTCCTGCGGCCCATGGCGACCGAAATCCTCGCGCTTTCAGAGTTCTCGAATTCGCACTGGGAAGAGGTCGACGATCGGATGTTCGAACAGCTCTGGCAGGCCGAAGTCGAGGCGGTGCCGGAGTTCACTACATCGAAGATCACGCTGATCTGCGGCCTCCTTCTGCCGATCTGGGACCGGTTGCCCGCTGACAACATGCGCATCTATCGCCTGCAGACCGAGGACGGGGAGCGCGCCATCGGTCGCTTGGTCAGCCACGAGCAGCTTCTGAACGTCTACGTGCGGCTCGGTCTTGATTGCCAGATCGAGATGTCGCCGCAGGAAGTCTTCGCGGTAGTGATGGAGGCCAGGACGACCTTAAGTCTGCTTGGCGACTATCAACTGCGCCGTTCACTCGTCATGGGGCAGTCGAGGCTTGAACTCATTGGCGCGTCGGGCGCGGCCCTGCCCGGCTTGAAGGCCATGGGCTGCTTCACCGAGGTGATCCAATGGAAGACGCGGGTATTCATTCCGGTGGACGGCACTGACGTGCTGGCACGGGTGCTCACCGAACATCCAGTTGGCGCCAACGCCGCGGATGCCGCCGTATGAGCGCGGGGCGCAGCATCGCGGACCTCTCGGCCGATCTGGCAGACCGGGCCGAGAGTTTCTGCCGCCAGTATTTCCCCGAGGGGCGCAAGCAGGGCAACTATTGGCAAGTTGGCGACACCACGGGCGCAAAGGGTCAGAGTCTCGCCATCCGGCTGCACGCGCAGGGTGGTCGCAAAGCCGGGTCATGGCAAGATTTCGCGACGGGTGAATACGGCGACCTGATCGATCTCCTGCAGGAACGGCTTGGATTGGTCACGCTGAAGGAAACGCTGAGGGAGGTCCGGTCCTTTCTGGGCGAAGCCCCCTGTCCTGCCGTAGTTCGTGGAACCCAAAGAGCTGAGCGTCCGGATGCAGCCTCGAGCAAACGCATCGCGCGGGCGCGTAAACTCTTTGCCGCTGGCAAGCCGGTCTTGGGCACCCTGGCCGCCACCTATCTGCAGGGGCGTGGCATCACACGGCTGGGTCCGGCGCTGCGCTATCACCCACGGGTCTTCCTGCGGCACGGCACGGACGACGCCGATCCGCCGCAAAGGGCCCCTGCCCTGCTCGCGAAGATCACCGACAATCGGGGCCAGATCACCGGATGCGCAAGGGTCTATCTCGACCTGTCCACCGGCGGTTTGGCCGAAATCGAGAGCCCGAAACGGATCTTGGGGCAGCTGCACGGCCATGCCACCCGTTTCTGGTCCGGTACGGGCCGCTCCGACCTCATCGTCGGCGAAGGTCTCGAGAATACCCTTTCGGTCGGCACGGCCCTGCCCGAGTTCGACCTCGCCTCCTGTCTCACCGCCACCCATCTCGGGCTCTTCATCCCGCCGCCGGGGATCAAGCGTATCTGGATCGCGCGGGACAATGACGACGCAGGACGCAATGCATCGATGAGATTGCGCAACCAACTGGAATCGCTTGATATTGCCTGTGGCGATCTCGTGCCAGCCATGGGCGATTTCAACGACGATCTGCGGACATTTGGAAGAGATGCGCTGCGCCGGTCCCTGCTCGAGGCCATGAAAGCACAAGGTCTGGAGATCGAGGATGGGTGACCGCCGACCTCCTCTGGGATGCCTGACAGGGCAAAGGTTCCGCGGGTTCGATCTGATCCCGTTTGGATAAGGGGTGCGATGGACCGGCGGGTCGGAGCAGAGTGCTCCTCGACCGGGCAGCAATGCGCCGAGAGCCGGAAAATTCCCCTGAGCCTTCGGCTCATTCCTCGCGGAACCAATTTCCGGCCCGCGGCGCATTCTCCGCGTTGCTCCGATCCTGACGGATGCGGCCCAGTCGCCGCCGGTCCTGGTATCGCCCCATCCAAATCGGGTCAGATCAAACAGAGGAACCAGACAATGCCCCATCAGACAGACATCCAAGAAGAGACCGGCGTGACCTCCGCCATCCTCGACCACCTGGCACTTCACGGCGCAACGCCCGGGCCCGGCGAGACCGATCATCGCCCCCTGCCCCAGCCCGACGAGGTCGAACTCGCCATGGCGACGCTCTTCGACACCAGCATCGGCCTCCTCACCGGCAGCCAGTTGGAAGACAATCTCGAAGAGATGCTCTGGTCTCTCACCTCGATCTTCCATCGCCGGCTGACCCATATCCAGAAGCTCCTCGATGACAACGAATTCGAGGTCCGGGAAAGTCTGGCGGTCCAGGACGGCTCCGAGGTCGCCTCGGTCGAGCTCGAGCGCCTCCAGATGATCGGGCTCAAGCTCTGGGACCATCGCGACGCCTTCGAGCAGATGCGCGATCTGGCCGTGGACCACTTCTCGGCCGCCACCGGTTCGGCCTGGCTGCCCCGCACCGGATCCAAGGTCTCGCATCGCGGCTTGACCTCCGCCGTGGTGGACAGCCGGGCCTATCTCTCGGCAAAGCGGCGCAAGGAGACCGAGGTGCACTGCCCCGAAGGCACGCGGATTGCGTTTTCGGGCGGGGACTATCAGGCCTACGATCTGATCTGGTCCGTCCTCGATGCCACCCATGCGAAATATCCCGACATGGTGCTGCTGCACGGTGGTACGCCAAAAGGTGCAGAAATGATCGCGGCCCGTTGGGCAGATACCCGTGGTGTCACCCAGGTGGTCTTCAAGCCCGACTGGAAGAACCACGGCAAGGCAGCCCCCTTCAAGCGCAACGACAAGATGCTCGATACCATGCCCCAAGGTCTGATCGCCACGCCCGGTTCGGGCATCACAGAGAACATCGTCGACAAGGCCCGCAAGCTCGGGATTCGCATCAAGAGGATCGGGGCTTAGGCCCCGGTTCACGCCCCGCGCAAAAGGTCCTGCACGACAGAAGGTTTCTTGGCGATAAGGGCCAGCAGAACCTGTGCCGGGCCTGTCGGCTGCCGGCGCCCGTGTTCCCAGTTCAGCAGCGTGCCTTTCGCGACGCCAATGCTCTTGGCGAACTCTGCCTGGGACAGGCCCGTCCGTTGCCGAACTTCGGCGACATCGACCTCCGCCACGGAAACTTCATGCACCTTTGCGCCGGCCAAATCGCCATCTGCGAAGGCCAGCGCCTCTTCCAGTCCCTTGGACACGGATTCAAATGCACTCATGTTGCGTCTCCATATTTCGCGACAAGCGCCTTGCTCATCTCTACCGCCGCGGCCTGCTCAGACTTCGACAGGTTGGCTTTCTCATTCTTGGCGAAGACCGTGATCAGGAAAATCGGCATATGGCTCCCGCCAAAGACATACACCGTCCTGAAGCCGCCGCTCTTGCCACCCCCTTCTCTCGGGATGCGGACCTTGCGCAATCCGCCACCAAGAGAGATGCCCGCTTCCGGATTGGCGGCAATGAAGTTGATCGCCGCCTCACGTTCCTGGTCCGACATGATTGCCTTGGCGCGCCTTTGGAATTCGGGCAGTTCTACCACTGTTTGCAATCGTGTCATCTCTTGTCCCATATAGGTTTCGGCGGTGTATGTGTCAATGACGTATAGCATGAGCACTGGAAGGACAAGTCGGCGACGCTTGCCGGAGCTGGAGAGGATGTCCCGTCCGTTGGTAGCGGTGGCCCTTGGTCAAATGTCCTGTCGCATTTTCTGACCGAACCAACCAGCCGGGCTGTCATTTAGCAGGCTGCTGAAATAGTCCAGCCTCGACACCGGTTTGAGAACATGATTCACCCTTTGCACGATAACGTCGGGGGTGAAGATGCGCGGGACGGACGAGACGAGCGGGTCGCTGTTCAGCTATGTCGAT
>Ga0213839_1000327_pt1 | contig 73868 bp, 57 predicted proteins | sample SWPATP21_FD_160075 | JGI IMG/M metagenome (GOLD analysis project Ga0213839, IMG submission 160075) | Coastal seawater microbial communities from Marineland, Florida, United States - SWPA TP2 #1 | ecosystem: Environmental > Aquatic > Marine > Coastal | place: USA: Florida | collected 2016-08-14
CCTGGGCGAGGCGACAGAAAGTGTCGGGGGCTGCGCCGCAGGGTTGGGCGCTTCCTGGGCGAGGCGTCAGAAAGTTTGGGGGGCTGCGTCGCAGGGGTGGGCACTTCCTGGTCGGGAGCACAGAAAGTGGTGGGGTCTGCGTCGCAGGGGTGGGCACTTCCTGGTCGGAAGTACAGAAAGTGGTGGGGTCTGCGTCGCAGGGGTAGGCGCTTTCTGGGTGGAAGCACAGAAAGTGGTGGGGTCTGCGGCGCAGACCCGCCGATCGCTCACCCCACCGTGACCGGAAGCGCCTCGACGAGCGCGATGCCCTCAGTGGTGACGTCGGCGCGCCAGGCCATCAGCTCCATGCCGTCGGCGACGGCCTCGCGCAGGGCGGCGCCGTAGGCGGGGTCGACCTCGTCGGCGGGGCGGACCGAGTGGATGTCGCGGCGCTGGACGGTCCAAAGGAGCACGGCACGGTCGCCGCGGCGGGCCATGGCGGCGAGCTCGCGCAGGTGCTTGCGGCCGCGGACGGTCACGGCGTCCGGGAAGGCGCCGACGCCGTCCTCGTCCACGAGGGTGACGTTCTTCACCTCGACCCAGCAGCGGGCGTCGGGGCGCTCGAGCAGCAGGTCGATCCGCGAGCCCTCGTCGCCGTACTTCACCTCGGTGGTGACGCTGTCGTAGCCGCGCAGGGCGGGGATCACGTCGCGCTCGACGGCCTCCTTGGCGAGCCGGTTCGGCAGGAGCGTGTTCACGCCGGCGAGGACGGGGGTGGGCGATGCGGGCGAGTCGGCGATCTCGATGAGCTCCCACGTCCACTTCAGCTTGCGCTTCGGGTTCGTCGCGGGGCTGAGCCACACGCGCGAGCCCGGCGTGGAGCAACCGCGCATGGCGCCGGTGTTGTTCGTGTGAGCGATGACCTCGCGCCCGTCGTCCAGGCGCACGTGGGTCAGGAAGCGCTTCTCACGCAGGATCAGGGTGCCGGGGATGAGAGGCTGCTCGAACCGCACGGCGGCGGATGGTGCCTGATGGAAGGGGGCTGCGTAGGCCGGCGGCTACGCAACGCAAGGGCCCTCGGGCCCGCGCAGCACGCCCCCGGCGTGCGAAGTCGACTCGCCTATCTGCCTTCCATCTCCGCGCGCACTTCCTGGACCTGGTACTCGTCGACGCGGATGTTCAGGAAGATCGCGCTGCAGCAGACGGTGCAGTCCTCCGTGAGCGCCTGGTTCCCGGCGAAGGTGTCCACGAAGACCGTGGTGGGCTGCCCGCAGTACGGGCAAAGAACGACGTGTGGCGTCTCCATGGCGCAGATCTCCCCGGACGCTCGGGCGTGATGCCGAGCGGCGCCGATCCCGTGAGAACGGGTGTGGTTGTTGGGTTTCAGGCCCTTGCCCGAGTGAGTTCACCCTAGACCTTCGCCGAGGCCCGTCAAAGGAAAAAATCGGGCACGCGGATACCCGTTCTTGGGGGCTCCCGCTCCGTCGATCGATGCGGACGATCTGGCGAGACTTCGTGCGTTCACGACACCATCCTCGCGCCGAGTGACACACTTTGCGGCGGGCCCCGATTCGGCTGCTAGGTTCCCCGCCCGTGTCCTCCGACCCCCTCAGCACCTCCCTGAAGAAGCTCCTCGAGGAGCGCTTCGGGCACTCCGCGTTCCGGCCCGGCCAGGAGCCCGTGATCCGCCACATCGCGAGCGGGGACGACGCGCTCGTGATCATGCCGACCGGCGCGGGCAAGTCCCTCTGCTACCAGCTCCCTGCTCTGCATCGGGAGGGGCTCGCCATCGTCGTCAGCCCGCTCATCGCGCTGATGAAGGACCAGGTGGATGCGCTCGTCGAGCAGGGCATCGCCGCCACCTTCATCAACAGCTCCGTGGACGCGTCCGAGCGGGAGCGTCGGCTCGAGTCCGCCCTCGCCGGGCAGGTGGAGCTGCTCTACGTCGCCCCCGAGCGGTTCAAGTCGGGCGCGTTCCTCCGCCGGCTCAAGGAAGCCACCATCGCGCTGTTCGTCGTGGACGAGGCCCACTGCATCTCCCAGTGGGGCCACGACTTCCGCCCGGACTACGCCCGCCTCGGCCGCGTGCGCCACGAGCTCGGCGACCCACCCACCGCCGCCCTGACCGCCACCGCCACCCCGGAGGTTCGTCAGGACATCCTGCGCGCCCTGGATCTGCCGAACCCGGGCGTCTTCGTCACCGGCTTCGACCGCACGAACCTGCGGATCACGGTGGACGAGTCCCACACCCGGAACGCCAAGGGGGAGCAGCTGGACCAGGCGCTCGCGGCGATGCGGCGCCCCGTCATCATCTACTGCGCCACGCGCAAGTCGGTGGAGCGGATCTCCGACCGCCTGTCGCGCGCCGGGGAGCGGGCGGCGCGGTACCACGCGGGCATGCCGTCCGACGAGCGGGATCGCGTCCAGAACCGGTTCATGCAGGGCAAGGTCCCCGTGGTCGTTGCCACGAACGCCTTCGGGATGGGGATCGACAAGGAGGACCTGCGCGGCGTCATCCACTACGAGATCCCGAAGACCCTGGAGGCCTGGTACCAGGAGATCGGGCGGGCCGGGCGCGACGGTCGGCCGGCGGACGTGAAGCTGCTCTACAAGCGGGGCGATCGGGGGATCCAGGAGTTCTTCATCGACACCACCCACCCGCCGGAGAGCGTGGTGCGGGCGACGTGGGAGGTGCTCGAGCAGGCGGGCATCAGCCCGGTGTTCCGTTCGCACACCTCGGTGGCCGAGGAGATCGGTCGCGGCGCGAACGAGCGCATGGTCGGGGCCTCGATGATCGTGCTCGAGCGGGAGGGATGGCTCCGTCGGCTCCCCGTGCGCGAGGACCTGTCGGAGGTGCGCTTCGGTCCGCCGCACGTGCTCGAGGCCGACGCGCCGACCCGGTCCGGGCTGCCGAAGGAGCTGTGGGGGGCGCTGCTCACCCTGCGCCGTCGTGGCGGCCACCCGGTGAGCCAGGGCTTCGGAGGGTGGGACCGGCCACCTCCCCAGACGGACGAGTTCATGCCGGGCATGGAGCTCGCGGCGCGGGAGTCGGTCCGCCCGGCGGCTCCGCCCCAGCCCGACGCGATCCCGGTGCACCTGCCCACGCTCGCGCGGGAGCTGGGCGTCGAGCGGGGACGCATGTCGAGCGCGCTGCGATCCCTGGAGGACCGAGGGCTCGTCACCGTGGCGACGGGGCATCGCTCCTCCGGCGCGCGGCTCCTCCGCAAGGGGCCCCTGGAGCTCGACTTCAGCCGCCTGCGGGCCCGCCGGGACCACGCCCTCGGCAAGCTCGACAAGATGGTCGAGTTCGCCGAGCGGGACTGGTGCCGCCGGCGCGCGATCCTCGAGTACTTCGGAGAGTCCGCGGGGTACGACCGCTGCGGCACCTGCGACGTGTGCCACCGAGGCGGCGGGACCGACCCCACCGTGGCGGAGAAGCTGACGGGCGAGGCGGAGACCGTCGTCCGCAAGGCGCTCGCCTGCGTCGCTCGGATGGGCAACGGGCACAGCACCACCATGGTCATCAAGGTGCTCAAGGGCAGCAGCTCCGACACGGTGCGCGCCCAGCGGTTCGACAGCCTGAGCACCTACGGGATCCTCAAGTCGTTCTCCCGGGACGACCTCGTCTCGCTGCTTCGGGCGCTGGTGCTCTGCGGGTGCCTCGTCGAGACGGAGGTGAGCCGGCAGATCAAGGGGCGGGACGTCCGGTACCGCGTGCTCAACCTGAGCGAGCTCGGTGCGCGGGTGATGCGCCAGCAGGAGCCCGACTACGAGATGATCCTGCCCCCGTTGGCGGGCCTCGGCAGGGCGAAGCCCGGCAGCCGCCGCATCGCCCCCGACCCGAACGAGGTGCTCGCCGGGGACGATCTGGCGCTGTACGAGAAGCTGCGGGAAGCGCGGCTGGCCCTGGCGCGGTCCGAGAACGTCCCGCCGTACACGATGGGCGGCAACCGGCTCCTCCGCGCCATCGCCTCGGGGCGCCCGGCCGGCCGCTCGGAGATGCTCGCGCTGCACGGGATGGGGGAGACCATGTGGGACAAGGTGGGGCGGCACTACCTCGAAGTCGTGCAGGGGTTCGCTCCGTGAGGCCGGCGACCGGGGACCAGGAGCAGGCGCTCCGCGACGGGTTCGAGGGGCTCGCGGCGGCGGGCCTGAACGTCCAGGCGGTGCTCGACGCCTCGCGGGTGACCGGCGTGCTGGAGGGTCTCGACGTGGCTCGGTGGCCGTCGCTGGTGCTCATCGGCTCGACGGGGACCGCGCTGTGGAGCGCGATGGGTGACTGGCGCGCCCGGCCGGATCCGATCGACTCGTGGTGTGCGCAGGCGCTGGCTCGGTTCCGTGACGCGCTGCCGGTCCGGGGAGTGTTCGTCTTCCCCTCGAAGACGCCGGTGTCGATGCTCGCCCTGGGGCGGCTCGCCGGCTGGGCGCACCCGACGCCCCTCGGTCTCGGGATGCACCCCGAGCACGGGCTCTGGGTCGGATACCGGGGGGCGCTGCTGCTGGACGCGCGCTTCGCGGAGCGGGGACTGGGCGGAGACGAGTCGCCCTGCGCCAGCTGCGAGGGTCAGCCGTGCGTCGCGGCATGCCCGGTGGGGGCGGTGCAGCCGGGAGGGGTTGAGCTGGTGACGTGCTTCGGGCAGCGGCTCGCGGAGACACCGTGCGCGACGGCTTGCGGGGCCCGGCTCGCATGTCCGGTGGGGGACCAGTCGCGGTACGGAGCGGAGCAGATCGCCCACCATCACGAGGCGGCGAACCGGCTCTATCGACGGCACACGGCGGGGAGCTGAGGGGAGGTACGCGATGCGGTGGGAGCGCGCGGTGGAGCTGGCCGCGGTGCCGGCGGGGACCACGAAGCTGGTCACGGTGGAGGTCGGGGCGCGTCGCGCGGCGACGAAGCTCCTGGTCGTCCACCGGGACGACGGAGACCTGTCCGTGATCGACGGTCGCTGTCCCCACGAGGGGTATCCGCTGAGCGACGGCTACGTCACCGACTGCGTCCTCACCTGCGCGTGGCACAACTGGAAGTTCGACCTGCGCACGGGGGACAACGTCCTCGGCGGTGAGGGCGTGACGCGCTGGCCGGCGCGCGTGGTCGACGGATGGGTCGAGGTGGACGCGACCGGGCCGTCGGTCGATGCCGAGATCGCGGGGCGGTTCGCGTCCCTGTCGACGGCCCTCGAAGAAGGTCGGCTCGGCCAGGCGCTGCGGGACACCCTGCGCCTGCTCGTCGCCGAGGTGCCGCCCGGGCGCATCGCCGCCCACGTCGCTCGGCACGACGCGCTGTACGCCCGATGGGGGACGACCCACACCCTGCCGGTGGCCGCCGACTGCGCCCGTCTCGCGGGGGGGCTCGAGCCGTGGGACGCGATCGAGCGGCTCGCGCCGATGCTCGACATGGCGGTCGACGGGACCCGGCGGCTGCCGCTGCGGGCGGCGCCGGACGAGGCCGGGATCGAAGCGGCGAGCGCCGCGTTGGCCGACGGGGACGGCGGGGCACTGCTCTGCGCCGCGGTGGAGGCCGAGGACGCGTTGGGCGCGCAGGCGCTGGTGTTGGCGGCGGGACGCCGGGGCATCCCCATGGCGCGGGTCGAGGCGTGGCTGCTCCAGGCGGTCGCGCTGCACTTCGTGGACTTCGGGCACGCGCCCATCTACCTGCAGAAACTGCGGGAGCTACGGCTCCTCCTCGACGACGCAGACGAGGGCGTCCTCGTGGAGATCGCCGGGGGGCTCGCCGTGTCCCTGGCCTACGGCACTCGCGAGGACACGCTGCCCTACATGCGCCGCTGGTTCGCTGGGGACCTGCCGACCGGGGAGGGTGACCTGCTCGCCGCGCTCGAAGGCGGCAAGCGCGGCGAGGTGCTGGGGGCCCTGGGAGGCGCCCTGGCCGGGGGCACAGATCCGGTCGAGCTCGCCGAGGCGCTGATCCTCGGAGGAGCCCTGCGGGCGGAGCGCTTCGATCCTGCCGTCGCCGACGACCACGAGGTCTCCGAGGACTGGCTGTCCGCGACCCACCGCTTCACCGCGTCCGTCGCCATCGCCGAGCTCCTCGACCACGTCCCCTGTTCCGCCGCCGACGCCGCGGCGCTGCTGCGCCAGGGAGCCGCCTTCGTGTCGCTCGGGCACGCCACCGACGGGGCGCCCCCGGCGCGGGAGCCGGTCACCGCCGACTGGGCCGCGCCGCTGCTCGCCGAGGTGCTGGACGACCGCTTCGTGCGGCCGATTCGCCTCGCGCACGGGGTGAAGACCCTGGTCGCCGCCCAGGACGTGATGGCGCGCATGGGCGCGCGGGGCGAGCCCGCGGTCCACGCGGTGCGGCGGTTCTTCGCGGTTCCGAGCCGGCAGCGTCGCCTCCGCAACCAGATCCACGACGCCGTCCGCTGGCTGCGGGACGGCAAGCCGCCGCGGCGGCTGACCCAGTAGACCGACCGACGTCGCTGCGTCCCCCGTCGAGCCCCCACCGCCCCCCGAACCCTGGAGTGCCATCCATGACCGTCGTCCTGCGCTACCACCCCTTCACCCGCGCCGCTGGAGTCACCCCGATCCTCGAGGAGGTCGGAGTCCCCTACGAGCTGGACTACGTCGACCTCCTGGCCGGAGAGCACAAGCAGCAAGAGCACAAGCGGCTCAACGCCATGGGGAAGCTGCCGACCCTGATCGACGGTGATGCCGTGATCTCGGAGGTCGCCGCCATCGGCATGTACCTCGCCGATCGGTACGCCCCGGGTCGGATGGCCCCGGCCCTCGACGACCCCCGCCGCGGCCCGTACCTGCGGTGGTGCGTGTACGGCCCCTCGGTCGTCGAGCCGTGCACGATGGCGCGCTCCAGCAAGTGGGAGTACTCGCCGGCGTCGGCCGGCTTCGGCACCTACGACGAGATGATGGACACGCTGGTCCGCGGAGTCGGTGACGGCCCCTGGCTGCTCGGCGACCAGTTCACCGTCGCGGACCAGCTCCTCGGGGGCACCGTGGCGTGGTTGCAGCGGTTCGGGATGTTGGAGCAGCACCCCGTTCTGGTGGAGTGGGTCTCGCGGGTCCGCACGCGCCCTGCGCACGCACGGGGCCTCGCGGTGAACGAGCGGATCATCGAGGAGCGGGGCCTGACCCGCGGATGAGTCAGCCCACCAGCTACGACCGCGCCACCACGGCAGCGATGGTGTCCCCGGAGGTCACCGAACTGCACCTGTTCCGGCACGGCAAGGTGGACGTGGGCGGGCGACGTTGCGCCTACGGGCACACGGATCTGCCGCTGTCGGAGGCCGGCAAGGCCACGAACACCGCCGCGGTGGAGTTCGCCCGGGGGTTGCCGCGCCCGGACGGCGTCATCTCGTCGGACCTCGGCCGCTGCCGGGCCCTGGCGGAGCCGCTGGCCGAGGCCCTCGGCGTCACCCTGGTCCTCGACCCCCGTCTGCGCGAGCAGCACATGGGCGCCTGGGAGGATCAGGCCTGGGAGGACCTGCAGCACCGCTACGGCCAGGCGATCAATGACTACTGGGACGACTACCTGACCACGCGCCCCGAGGGGGGGGAGTCCTTCGCCGATCTCGGCGACCGGGTGGGCCGTTGGTGGGGGAGCGAAGAGCGGCGCCTTCGAGGGGGGCGCTGGTTCGTCGTGACCCATGTGGGCGTCATCCGCTGCCTCGCCTGCCGCTTCTTGGGCCTGCCCCTCGACGAGGCCCTCCGGTTCGCGCCGACCCACGGTTCCCACACCCACTTCCTGCTCGCGGAGGCCGGCGCGACGTGCGCGACGCTCGGCGAGCGGACGGATCTGGGCGTCCCGGGGTCGGTGGCTTCGCGGCCGCGGCGTCGGCGCCTCGACCACCCGCCACGGGTGGCGCTGTCCGGGAGCGCCGGGACCGGCAAGACGACCCTGGCTCGGGCCCTCGCCGCCCGGTGGGACGTCCCCTACATCGAGGAGGGCATGCGGCGCCGCCTCGAAGGCGGGCTCGACCTGCACACCCTGACGCCCCAGGGCTTCCGGGACCTCAACCTCGCCCTGCGCGACGAGCAGGCCGCCCTGGAGGAGGCCGCGGTCCGGGACCACGGCGGGTTCGTCGCCGACCGCAGCGCGCTCGACTACGCCGCCTTCTGGCTCGTCTACCGCTTCGTGGACGACGAGGTCGTCACGGAGGAGGTCATGGCGGCGGCGGCCCGGCAGGCCGCGGGGTACGACGCCATCGTGCTGCTCCCCTGGGGAGTCCTGCCCCTCGTGGCCGACGGGGTGCGCAGCCCCAACCGCTGGCGTCAGCGGCACTTCCAGGCGACCGTCGAGGGCCTGCTGCGCCGGGAGGTCGAGCCGGGGCGGCTGCTGGAGATGCCAGGGATCGACGGGCTCGATGCCCGCATCGCCTGGGTCGAGGCGCGGGGCCTGAGCGACGTCCTTCCGAGCGGGCCGGCGTAGAGTGCGCCGATGTCCCGGCTCCTGCTCCTGACCCTCCTCGCCGCCCTGTCGACCCAGGCGGCTCCCCCGACGCTCACGACCGACCACCGTGCGGCCCTGGCCACCGAGCTGCGGCACCAGGGCATCGCGCTGGGCGACCTGGCGACCGCCGACCGCAGCGTGGACGAGGTCGACGACGCCCTCCTCGCCGGGGTCCTCACCGATCCCCTCACTGCTCTGGACGTCGCCCAGGGCCTCGCGAACCCCGTGGCCATGGACGCGGCAGCGACCGCGGAGGCGCGCTGGGAGGGCGCCTTCGGGCTGGTGGCGGACGCCTGGGGCGTCAAGCCGTCGGTGCCTGCGTGTGGAGAGGTCGCTGCGGGCGCGCCCTTGTCGAGCCAGCACGTCCTGGCAGCGGAGGCGCGGGGGGAGCGCTGGTCGCGGAGGGCGAAGAACGACATCGCCCAGCGCCTGGACGACGACCTGGACGCCATCCTCGGGCAGCTCGCCGACGCGGCGGCCGAGGCCGCGTGCGGGGTCGAGGCGGCGTTCGCGGAGGTGACCCTCGACGACGCAGCGCGCGCCCAGCTCCTCGGCCACGTCGCGGCTCTCCTTGCCGACCGGGGCGATGCGGAGCCCGTCGCCGAGCTGGTGGGTCTCCCGGTCCGTTGGGGGGTCCTGCTCGAGACGTCCCGCCGATGGACGGCCGCCATCGACGCGAGCGCCCAGCGCCTCGCCGGCCTCGCGCCGGAGGCGTGGCCGACGTCACCTCTGATCTGGAGCATCGGGCTCGGCGAGGTGTGGATCGGCTCGCCCGGCGCGAACTCCGGCGCCGGCAACCCGGTGCTGCTCGTGGACCCCGGCGGCGACGACCACTGGAGGATCCGCGCAGAGCAGGCCGTGGACGAAGGCGCGTCGCCCCCCGTGCGTGGCTGGATCGACCTCGGCGGGGACGATGTCTGGCGGGGCGGGACCTTCGGGGCGGGCGCGGCGGCGTTCGGGGTGGCCGCGGGGCTCGATCTCGCTGGCGACGACACCCACATCGCGAGCGCGTTCGCGGCGGGCGCGGCGGTGCTCGGCGTCGCCACCTGGCTCGACGCCGCCGGACGCGATCGGTACGAGGTGCGGGCCGCCGGCCTCGGGTTCGGGATGGCGGGCGCCGGGATCCTGCGGGACCTGCGGCGGGACGACGTCTACCGGTCCGACCGCTGGGCGCAGGGGGCCTCGCTCCCCGGCGGCGTCGGGCTCCTCCACGACCTGCGGGGTGGCGACCGGTACCTGCTGAACGACGACCTCGCCGAGGAGCGCGAGAGCGCGTCCCTCCCCGACTGCCACGCAGGCTGCGGCCAGGGGTTCGCCGCGGGGCTGCCCGACATCGTGCGCCCGAGCCGCGCCCTCCTCCTCGACGACGGCGGAGACGACGTCTACTCCGGTGGCGACCGCGTCCAGGGCTCGGCCTGGCTGCGCGGCGTGGCGGTGGTCCGCGATGGCGGAGGCGACGATCGCTGGCTCGCCGGCGCCCACGCCCAGGCCGCAGCGGAGGACCAGGCCGTCGCCGCCCTCCTCGACTTCGACGGGTTCGATGAGTACTCGGCGAGCTGGCGGGGCCAGGGAGCGGCTGGTGGCGACGCCGTCGCCTGGCTCTACGACCGGCGGGGCCGGGACCGGTACTCGCTGGGCAGCGGACCGGGCCAGGGCGCGGGGTACGGAGCGCGCGGCGTCGGCGTCGTCCTCGACCCGGACGGGGGCGTGTTCAACCTCTACTCCCGCGGCGGCCAGGCCGCGCGGCACCCGGCCGTCGGCGTGACCGTCGGCGCCGGGACACCAGCCTCGGTGGTCACCGGGAGCAAGGCGCCCAAGCCCCGCCTCTCCGTCGACCAGCTCGTCGCGGCCCTCGAGGCCACCGACGGGGTGGACGTCGACTCCCTCGGGAACGAGCTGACCTCACCTCTGCGCCGCCTCAACCAGACCGAGCGCGCCCGCGTGGTCGGCGCGGTGGTCTCCTCGGCCCGACGCCTGCGGGACACGGAGGCGCCCCGCCACCACCTGGACTGGCTCGTGACGCTGACCGCCCGCGCGCCGCTGCTCGTGGGCGAGGTCGAGGGGGTGGCCAAGGAGTTCACCTCGCACCGCAGCTGGCGGGTCCGCGAAGCCGCGTGGAACGCGCGCGCCGCCCTGGGCCGCATCGAGGGCCTCGCGCTCGCGCCCGAGGACGCGGCCGCCCTCGCCACCGCCGCCGCCGTGGCCCTCCAGAAGGAGGCCCACCAGGACGTCAGGGCTGCCGCCGCCCGCGCGGCGGGGGCCTTCGGAGAGGCGGGGGTCGCGAGCTCCCTGGTGGACGGGCTCCTCACGGACCACCTGGCCCTGCGGCGCAGCGCGGAGCGGGCGCTCCTCGCGGTGGCGGCGCGCACGGACGGGGTCGCGATCGCCCGGGGCCTGTACGGCGTCGCCGGTGGCGACGAGCCCGTCGATCCGGTCCTGCGGGACGCGGCGCTCCGGGTGCTGGGCGCGACGAAGCAGCGAGAGGCCGTGGCGATTCTCGAGGCGGCGCTGTCCGGGGACGACGCGACCGCGCTGGCCGCCGCCGAAGGCCTCCTGCGCCATGGCAGCCGCGCCGCCCTCGCCGCCGTCGCTCCGTGGCGTGCCGCTCACCCCGACAAGGAGAGTTGGGCCGGGGGACTCCTGGGCGAGTGAGCCTGTCCGGTCAGGGCGCCCGGGCGACGTAGATGGTGTTTGTGTCCTCGTACCCGCCAATGGGGTTGTCGAAGGCGACCTCGTGGACCTCATGGCGGGGGAACACCGCGGCGAGGGAGTCGAGGAACGCCGCCGCGGGGGGCTCGAAGGACCAGAGCGCGAAGACTCCTCCGGGCCGGAGGGAGGGCAGCAGGCGCCGCAGGCCGTCCGGCGCGTAGAACCCCCGCGCCGGCCCGTCGAGGACGGAGTCGGGCGAGTGATCGATGTCGACGAGGATGGCGTCGAACCGCCGCTCGGGGTTCTCGGGATCGAGCCCGGCGTCGCGCGCCACGAGACCGAAGAAGTCTTCGTGGAGGATCCGGCAGCGCGGGTCCGCGCACAAGGACTCGCCGAGCGGGACGAGGCCCGTGCGATGCCAGCGGATCACGTCGTCGAGGTACTCGACCACGAGCAGGGAAGCTACGTCGGGGTGCGCGAGGGCGGCGGCTGCGGTGTGCCCGAGCCCGAGCCCTCCCACGAGGACGTCGAGGGGGCGTCCCGCCAGCGGAGCGAGGCCCAGGTCCGCCAGCGCGATCTCCGCCTGGTTCACGAGGCTGGACATGAGCATCTGGTGGTCGAGGTGGACCTCGATGGCGACCGCCTCGGGACCCAGGGACGGCACCGCGCGCCGCTGGAGGAGGAGGTCTCCGAGCGGCGTGTTGCGCCCGTCCAGGACCTCGGACCACTCCGGGTCCGCCCGGACGGAGGTTCCGGTCCGTTGGGTCATCGTCGGTCTCCCGGGGGTGGAGCGGGGCGCTCACAGTAGGCGAGTCGCCCCACGGCGGGCGGGTGCCTCACTCGAAGATGCGTAGGAAGTCGATGTCTTCGGCGGCGAGGACGTAGGCGGTCGGTCCGTGCCCCTCGGTCGCGGCGAGGAGGCCGGTGTAGTAGGCGGCGTAGTCGTCGACGGTCTCGTCGGCCGCCGGGCCGCGCAGGCCGAGGAACGTCAGGTCCGCGTCAGCGGATGCGTCGCCGATCACGTCGAAGGGCCGCCGCCCCTCGCTGAGGACCACCCCGGGCTCTGCCTCGATCCGCGCGCTGTCGATGAGGGCCCGCAGACGCGCCATCGCATGCTCCCCCTCCTCCTCGTCCTGGACGATCGTCTGGATCCGCAGCTTGCAGCCATCCCACTCGTCGCTCGTCTGGAGCAGGTAGCCGAGGGCGAGCATCAGGCCTGCGTTCTTGCGCTGACCGCCCCACCAGACGTCGATGCGCGCCCGCCGGGGGGCCTCGACGTCCGCCATCCGCCCCATCAGGACGAGGTTCCGCCCGAGGCGGTGGACCTGCAGGACGAGGCGCGCGTATCCCTGGAGCCGCTCCGGACGCTGACTGACCCCCAGGATCACGGTGTTGGGGTGCAGAGGCCCGATCCCGCTCGCCTGGACGAGGTGCGAGGCGCCCTCCATCACGTCGTCGTTCGTGTGGACCTTGACGAGCGCCGCGATCCGGCTCCGTCCGAGGTAGCCGGCGATCGCCTGACGGAGGCTCGCGAGGCGCGCGGCCGACGCCTGCTGCTGGGGGAGCACCGCGGCCACCGTGATGAAGCCGCCGCCGTGGTTCACCGCGTGGGCGAACTCCACGAGGTGCATCCGGCCCTTCGGAGCGCCGCTGAGGACGAGGAAGTTCGGCCGCCACGAGCGCGGATCCGGGGGGAGCGCGTCGAGGCGGTAGATGGCGAAGCGCGCGAGGAGGACGAGGATCCCGCGGCGCACGTCGCCCCACCACGCGCGCAGCTTCCGTCGGCCGGTCAGGTAGTAGACGAGGCCCACGACCACCGCCGCCGCGAACGTCGCCAGGGTGTTGAGGACGAGCATGATCCCCAGACACACGGCGGCGCCCAGCATCGAGACCCACCACGGGGTCTTGAAGGCGGGGCGCCACGACGGACTGCCGATGAGCCCCTCGATGCCGGCGGACAGGTTCAGGAAGCAGTACGACGTCAGGAAGAACATCGACAGGACCGGGGCGATGGCGTTCAGGTCGCCCGCCAGGACCCCGGCGAGGGCGACGCCGAACGTGACGGCGGTGGCGATCCGCGGCTCGTTCGCCGGGCCGTGCCCTCGGCCCAGGAACTCGGGGACCACCCGGTCGCGGGCCAGCGCCTGGAGCGTCCGCGGCGCGCCGAGCAGGGCACCGAGCGCCGAGCTGAGGGTCGCGCCCCACACCCCGGCGACGATCGCTGGGCCCCAGGCCGACACCTTCTGCATGACCATGGAGTCGGCGAGGAGGACCTCCCGGGGGATCCAGGCCGCCATGACGATCGGGATGGCGATGTAGACGATCCAGCCCACCCCCACGGCGGCCAGGGTCCCGCGTGGCAGGGACTTCTCGGGCTCTGCGAGGTCGCCGGACATGGCGACGCCGGCCTCGATCCCCGTCACCGCGGGGAAGAAGACCGCGAACACGACCCAGAAGGACTCGAGCTCCGTGGGCGCGGGAGGCGCCTCGGCGAACCCGGCGGGAGGAGGTCCACCAAGGAAGAAGCAGACGAGGGAGAACACGATCAGCGCGAGGATGAAGCCCTGCGTCTTGAGCGCCAGGTCGGCCGAGGCCACAGCGAGCCCGCCCAGCACGATCAAGCCGACCACGCCGATCCCCACGAGCGAAAGCGTCGGGAACAGGGCCTGGACCGCTTCGGCGAAGCCCACGATGTAGAAGCTGACGCCGAGCGCCTGGGCGAAGAAGAGCGGGACCCCGACGGCCGCCCCCGCGAGCAGTCCCAGCGAGCGCGAGATCATGAAGTAGGCGCCGCCGATCCCGACGCGCATGTTCGTGGCGGTCGCGGAGATGGACAGCCCGGTGAGGAACGTCACCAGGGAGCTCAGGGTGACGATGATCAGGGTCCCGGTGAGGCCCGCGTTGCCCAGGACCCACCCCAAGCGCAGGTACATGATCACGCCGAGGATCGTGAGGATGCTCGGTGTGAAGACGCCCTTGAAGGTCCCGAAGCCGGGGGCCGTCGCCGGGGCCGCGGGGGTGCTCATGTCGAGCCTCCCCACCGAGCGACGTCCCGCACAGCCAGGACTTCGTGGGGCGCGAGGGCGCGGTACAGGTGCGGGAACAGCTCGCCCGGCTCGCCTTCCTCCCAGCGCAGCGCCTCGCCCAGCGCGTCGTCCACCTCGAGGACCACGAGATCCGGCACGTCGGCGTAGAACCGCGCAAGGGTGCCGGCGACCTGACCGTCGGCCGAGAGGTGGATGAACCCTTCCCGGTCCAGCGACGGCGGCGCGTAGCGACCGGCGGCCAGGGCGGCCTCCCAGTCGGCGGCGGCGGTGATGTGGAACAGGGGCATCGGGTCTCCTTCGGCGGACACGATACGACCCCGGCGCGTCCCCTGAACGGGGGCGGCCGTCGATGGGGAGGCGGATTCGCCCCCTTGTATCCTCAGCCCAAGCAAGCACGGGGGGACCCTTGGCCGACGACCACACCGCTGCGCGCCGCTTCCGGCCCCTGATCATCGGGTTCGTGGCGACCTTCGTCCTGTTCCTCGTCTACCTCGGTCTCGCGGGCGCGAAGTGGCCCGGTCCCCCGGACGCGTGCCTTCAGGAGGGCCTCGACGTCTGTTGGTGCGAGGTGGTCGGCCCGGAGAAGGACTTCGTCCGACAGCCCCACAACACCTGGTCGAACCTGGGGTTCATCCTCTCGGGGCTCGGGATCCTGCTGTGGGTGGCCTTCGACCGGGAGAAGGACGCGTCGCCGAACCACGCGAACCCCATGACGGCGGGGGGCCTCTTCCCGGTGCTGTACGGCGCCATCGCGCTGCTCATGGGCTGGGCGTCGTTCTTCTTCCACGGCTCGATGACCCAGTACGGGGGCTACATCGACAGCGTCTCGCTCTACGCCTTCACCTCCTACCTCATCGCCTACAACGTGATGCGGATCTGGCGGTGGGAGCCTGGCTGGTTCCACGCGTTGTTCTGGGGGCTTCTCGTCGTCGTCTCCGGCGTGAACCTGGGGCTGGTCCTCGAGGACGTGGAGACGTGGCCGACGGTCCTCGTGGGGATCCTGGGGATCGGCGCGCTGCTGTTCGAGATCTGGAGCTGGGCCGCGAAGAGCCTGAAGCGCAACTACATCGGCATCGTCTTCTTCCTCGTCAGCCTGGTGACCGCGGGCACCGTGTGGGCCCTGTCGGCGACGGGCCGCCCCCTGTGCGAACCCGACGGCGACTGGCAGGGCCACGCGATCTGGCACGGCCTGACCGCGACCTGCACGTTCCTGTTCTTCCTCTACGCGCGGACCGAGGACGAAGTGGCCGAGGAGGACGGGGCGAGCTGAGGCGGAACCACCCGCCTCCTACCCCTCCACCCCCGCCTGCACCCACGGGACCCAGGTCCAGCGGTCGGCGTCGGTGGGGACGAGGGCGCCCACCCGCTCGAGTCGAGGCAGGAGCTCGGGGTCGGCCGGGAGCCCGTCGGCGGCGCAGGCAGCCGCCCACTCGGCGCGGCTCGGGGTGGCGAGCGCGTACTGCAGACGAGCGGCGTGATCGCCGTCCGTCCCTCCGATCGCGTGCGCCACGAGCCTCTTCGCCACCTCCGACAGCGTCTCCGGCAGGGGGCGCCGGGCCACGGTGCTTCGGGTCAGGCCCGCATCGGTCACGAGGATGTTTCCCAGGCGGGCCTCCAGACGCGCTGCCTCCACCACGAACCGCGGGCTCCCGCCGGCGAGGGCGGACAGCTGGTCCGCGAACGCCGGGGCCAGGCCGAGGCTCTCGACCGCGAGCGCGCGCAGCGTGGACTCCGCCATTGGCTCGAGGACGATGTCCCGGCCGTCCGGTCCGGTGGTGACGACCAGCAGGCTGCGGCCGGCGAACGCATCGACGAGGGCGTCGGGCTCCGGAGGATCGACCGCGACCGCGAGGCGTCCTTCGCCCGCCCACGACGCCCCGAGCAACCGCGCGACGGACCCCTCCTCGTAGGCGGTCTCCACCAGCCAGTCCGCGAGCCGCGACTTGCCCACTCCGGCCGCCCCCCCGATGGCCACGCGGCGGGCTCCCCCCTCCGCCGTCCGGCGCAGCTCCTCCCAGAGCCGCGCGCGCTCGTCGTCACGCCCCACGAACCCAGGGCGGCGGTGGACGAGGACCGTCGGTGATCGACACGGTCCGCTCGCTCGGCCCGGCGGCGGCGCCGATGGAACCGCCACCGAGGGCGTGAGGGTCTGCTCGCGGAGGGCGAGGGCCGCAACGGCGGCCGACGGGAACCGGTCTGCAGGGCGGTCCGCCACCATCCGTGCGAGCCAGGCGTCGAGGAACGCGTCCCCCACGTCCGGTGTCTTCCCCGTCCGCGGAGGGGTCCCGGTGGCGAGGGAGACCGCACAGCAGCCGAGGCCGAAGAGATCCGTCCACGGCCCCAGCGCGAGCCCATCGCGTTGCTCGGGGGCGAGGTACCCGGGCGTCCCCCGCCGCACCTGGGGCTGGTCCTCTGCGACGAAGTGGGCGATCCCGAAGTCGGCGAGCACCGCGCCGCGCTCGGGGTGCATGAGGACGTTCGCCGGCTTCAGGTCGAGGTGGACGACCCCACGGGCATGGGCGTGGGCGAGCGCCCCCAGGAGCTGACCCAGCAGGTCCCGGAGCTCGTCCGGGCCGACCTCCCCCATCCGGGTGGCGTAGGACCCGCCGCTGGCGAGCTCCATGCAGAGGGCCGGCGCCCCACGCTGGAGGCCCGCGAGCTCCACCGCGGTGCGTCCGACCGTCGCGCGGCCGAGGACCCGCACGATGTTCGGATGGTCGAGCGCGGCCACGGCGCGCACTTCCCGACCGAAGCGTTCGTTCATGCGCCCGGAGGACCATCGGCCGAGGATCTTGACCGCCACCGCCTCGCCGCTCGTCGGGTCGACGGCGCGCCACACCTTGCCCATGCCGCCGTCGGCGATGGGGGTGTCCAGCAGGAACCGCCCCACGGGCGCGGGCGCCTTGGCCTCCGCGAGGGAGGAGAGCAACCGCTCCAGGCGCTCCTCCTCGGGCCGGCGCCCCAGCTGCTCGGTGCCCTCCAGGGCGAGGTCGACGGCACCGACCGCCCGTCGGGGATCCGAGATGACCCACCGCTCGGCGATCCGCCGCAGCGAGCGGATGGTGTCCCACTCCTCCCGGTCCTGGGAGCGGACGCGACGGCGGCGGAGCCGGTCGAGGCCGAGGAACCAGTCGGGACCGTCGAGATCGGCGAGCTCGAACGCCACGGTCTCGTAGATCTCTCGCAGCTCGCCCCATCGCTGCGCGGGGGGCTCGTACTCCCGGAGGAGGCGCCGGGCGTCCGCGTAGCGGCCCTGCTCGATGCGCAGCACCACCTGCAGGACGCCCATGGTCGCCCGGTACCAGGGGAGCCGGATCTCCCGCAGCCCGACCTCGATCGCGTCGTCGGCCGCCGGCAGGTCCCCCGCCGACAGCGCGGCCCGGATGAAGGTCATGTACTTGCCGCCCGCGTGGACCTTGAGCTCCTGCTGGATCTCGAGCGCACGGCGCGCCGCCATGAGCGCGTCGTCGGGCCGACCGAGCGCCTCGAGAGACTCCGCCATCGCGGACAGTGCGTCCGACTCGCCGAGCTTGCTGCCGGATCGCCCGACGAGGTGGACGGCCGAGCCCGCCGCGATCAGCGCTTCCTCGTGATCCCCCGCGATCTGCAGCGTCATGGCCCGTCGCACGGCCCCGATCGACCGCGTGCCCGCCAGCTCGTGGAGCAGGTAGTGACGGGCCGCTTGCCGGAAGTCCTCGAGCGCCGCGCTCAGGCGGGTCCGGGCGGTGAGGTAGCCCCGGCGCAGGTGCATCGACGCCCGCAGTCCGGTGTCATCGGGCCCCCGGTCGAGCGCCTCGAAGGCCCGCGCGCTCGCCGCCAGCGCCGCCTCCTCGTCGTCCCACAGGGCACGCACCTTGAGCTGCCAGCCCCGCGCTTCTCCGACGGTGTCTCCCCGCGCAGCGGACTCGGAGATGATGCGGTCGGCGACCGCGAGTCCGTCCTCGGTCCGGCCCAGCTGGAGCTGCGAGAAGCCAACCAGTGACTGGGTCTTCGGGGACAGAGTGCCGCCGGCGCGCTCCCACTCGGCGGCGCGGGCGATGGAGCCCTCCAGGTCCCCGTCCATGCGCAGCGCGTAGATCTCGCCCCAGACGCCGTCGGGCCGGGGCTCGGGTGGGTCGGGAGCGTCGAGCCCGTACTCCACGCGGCGCAAGAACGCGGCGATGTCGTCCAGATCCCACTCGGGGTGCGTCGCCACTTCGGCGAGCCCGTCCCGAAAGCGTCCTGGGGAGCGCTTCGCCGCCGCGTCGGCCACCAGCGCCACCAGCTGCTGCCGGTCCCAGGTGACCGCGTCCTCGCCGGCCGGCGCTCCTCCGCCAGCCACCCGCACCGCGCGGCCGTCGAACACGAGGGCGCCGAACCACCGGACGTCCGGGACCTCCCGCTGGCTGTCGAAGAGGCGTCGGGCTGCCTGGGCGAGCATGCGGACGGCTTCGAGGGCCTCCGCCGCCAGGACCGCGCTCCTCAGGTCCTCGCCGGTCCCGATCTCCCCGGTGGCCGTCCCCTTCGACGACAGCGCTTCCGGAGACTCGAGCAGCGTGCTGAACGGCAGGTCCGGCCCGTCGGGCTCCATCCAGTAGGTGGTGGCGATGCGTTGGGTGCGCTCGTCCGCCCGCAGGAGCTGCCGCGCGGAGCGATGCAACCGCTCGTCGAGGCCCGCCAGCTCGGCGAGGCGCCCCTCCCAGGCCTCGCGCGGCAGCTCCGCCAGCTCGTCGAACAGCTCCCTGAGGCGCTCCAGCTCGCCCATGGACAGCACGGGTCGAATGCTAGACGGTTCCGGGCTGGACAGCTTGCCGCGAAGCGGGCGCGGCGGGCGCCGATGGGGGTGTCATCCGTCTAGACTCCGCGCCACTCCGGACCCAGATTGCCGGACCAGGGAGCCGGGGACCCGCGCGCGCGGGCCGCGAGCCGACAGCGAGGACCGAATGACCGACCGCACCAAGCTCCTGCACGAGCACCTCGACAACCGCGTCCTCTGCCTGGATGGGGCGACGGGGACATACCTGCAGAACCAGCACCTGACCGCCGAGGACTTCGGCGGCGAGGCCTTCGAGGGCTGCAACGAGAACCTCGTGCTGACGCGTCCCGACGTGATCCTCGGGATGCACCGGACGTACCTGGGCTGCGGCGCCGACATCGTCGAGACGAACACGTTCGGCAGCACGGACATCGTCCTGGCCGAGTACCCGCCGCTCCAGGAGCAGGCGTGGGAGATCACGAAGAAGGCGGCGGAGCTGGCGCGCCAGGCCGCGGACGAGTGGACCGCGAAGACGCCGGGCAAGCCGCGGTTCGTGTGCGGCTCCATGGGTCCGACGACGAAGGCGATCTCGGTCACCGGCGGGGTGACGTTCGACGAGCTCATCCACAGCTTCCGGGAGCAGGGCCGGGCTCTACTCGAAGGGGGGGCGGACTACCTCCTGCTCGAGACCTGCCAGGACACGCGGAACATCAAGGCCGGCCTCATCGGGGTGCGCGAGCTGAGCGAGGAGCTCGGGCGCCGCATCCCCGTGGCCGTGAGCGGCACCATCGAGCCCATGGGGACGATGCTCGCCGGGCAGAGCGCCGAGGCGCTGGCGGTGTCCGTGGCCCACCACGACCTGCTCTACATCGGGCTGAACTGCGCCACGGGGCCGTCGTTCATGACGGACCACATCCGCGCCCTGGCCGAGCTCGCGCAGACGCGCATCGCGTGCGTGCCCAACGCCGGCCTGCCGGACGAGGACGGGAACTACCTCGAGACGCCGGAGATGCTCCGCAGCGTGCTCGGCCGCTTCGGCGACCACGGCTGGCTGAACGTCATCGGCGGCTGCTGCGGCACGACACCGGGGCACATCGAGGCCCTCTCGGCGCTGGCGGACGTGACGAAGCCTCGCGCCACGCCGACCCATCACCGGGCGCTCTACAGCGGCATCGACTGGGTCGAGGCGACGGACGACAACCGGCCGCTGCTCGTGGGCGAGCGCACGAACGTCATCGGCTCGCGCAAGTTCAAGCGCCTCATCGTCGAGGAGAAGTTCGAGGAGGCGAGCGAGATCGCCCGGGCCCAGGTGAAGAAGGGCGCCCACATCGTGGATGTCTGCCTCGCGAACCCGGACCGGGACGAGAAGGCCGACATGGAGGAGTTCCTCAGCCAGGTCATCAACAAGGTCAAGGCGCCGCTGATGATCGACTCCACGCAGGCGGACGTCATCGAGACGGCCCTGACCTACTGCCAGGGCAAGGCGGTCATCAACTCGATCAACCTCGAGGACGGCGAGGAGCGGTTCGAGGAGATCGTGCCCATGGCGCGCAAGTTCGGCGCCGCCTTCGTCGTCGGCTGCATCGACGAGGACAAGGAGCAGGGGATGGCGGTCACCCGCCAGCGCAAGCTCGAGGTGGCCCAGCGGTCCCACGACCTGTTGACCCAGAAGTACGGCGTGCCGCCCGAGGACATCGTCTTCGACCCTCTCGTCTTTCCCTGCGCCACCGGCGACGAGAACTACCTCGGCTCGGCGCTCGAGACCGTGGAGGGCGTACGCCTCATCAAGCAGGCGATGCCCCACTGCAAGACGGTGCTCGGCATCAGCAACGTGTCGTTCGGCCTGCCGACCGCCGGGCGCGAGGTCATGAACTCGGTGTTCCTCTACGAGTGCACGAAGGCCGGGCTCGACATGGCCATCGTGAACACGCAGAAGCTGGAGCGGTACGCGTCGATCCCGCCGGAGGAGCGCAAGCTCGCCGAGGACGTGCTCTTCCGCACCAGCGACGAGACGGTGGCGGCCTTCGTGGCCCACTTCCGTGACGCGACGTCGCGCGTGAAGAAGGAGGTCAGCACGCTCTCGCTCGACGAGCGGCTCGCCAACTACATCGTGGAGGGGACGAAGGAGGGCCTCACGAAGGATCTCGACACGAAGCTCGCGGAGGGCTCCGTCCCGCTGGACATCATCAACGGCCCCCTGATGACGGGGATGGACGAGGTCGGCCGGCTGTTCAACGACAACCAACTCATCGTGGCGGAGGTGCTCCAGAGCGCCGAGGCGATGAAGGCGGCGGTGGCGCACCTCGAGCCCCACATGGAGACGGGGAGCTCGGCGAGCAAGGGCAAGGTGGTCCTCGCGACGGTGAAGGGCGACGTGCACGACATCGGCAAGAACCTCGTCGAGATCATCCTCGGCAACAACGGCTACGAGATCGTGAACCTCGGCATCAAGGTGCCGCCGGTGGAGCTGATCCAGGCGGTGCGGGAGCACAAGCCGGACATCCTCGGGCTGTCGGGCCTGCTCGTGAAGTCGGCGCAGATGATGGTCGTGTCCGCGGAGGAGATGACGGTCGAGGGGTGCACGCCGGACATGCTGGTCGGCGGGGCGGCTCTGACCCGCAACTTCACGCGCAAGCGCATCGCGAAGGCCTACGGCGGCCGCGTGCTGTACGCGAAGGACGCGATGGACGGGCTCGCGTGGGCGAACAGGCTGATGGACCCGGACGAGCAGGAAGGCGTGAACGTCTTCATCAGCAAGGAGGCCGAGGCCATCGCGAAGCGCGCGGCGACGCCGAAGGCGCAGCGGGCCGCGCCGAAGGAGACCGCGTCGGACATCGAGGTGCTCGCGGACGTGCCCGCGCCGCCGGACTTCGACCGCCACGTCATCCGCAGCATCTCGCTCGATGAGGTGTGGCCGTGGATCAACCCCAAGATGCTCATGGGCAAGCACCTGGGCTTCCGCGGAGACTTCGAGGCGGCGCTCAAGGACGGGGACGACAAGGCCCGTGGCATCGCCGACGTGCTGGAGACCATCCGGGCGGAGGCGCGGAGCGGGCGGCTCACGGGGCGGGTCGTGTGGCAGTGGTTCGAGGCCGCGGGGGACGGTGACCGCATGCGGCTGTGGCATCCGGGGGCGGCGGAGGCCGTTGTGGACTGGACGCTGCCGCGTCAGAAGAACGGCGGCATCGCCCTGCCCGACTACGTGCGGCCCCTCGACGGGGACTCACGCCAGGACGCCGTCTGCCTGTTCGCGACGACGTTCGGCGAGGGCGTGCGCGCCTGGAGTCAGGCGGAGAAGGAGGCGGGCAACTTCCTCCTGAGCCACGCGATCCAGGCGGTGGCGCTCGAGGCGGCAGAGGCGGCGGCGGAGTGGATCCACGCCCGGATCCGCGGCCACTGGGGCTTCGCCGACGACCCGGACACGACGATGAAGGACCGCTTCAAGGCGAAGTACCGCGGCAAGCGCTACTCGCCGGGCTACCCCGCGTGCCCGGAGCTGGAGATGCAGGACGGCCTCTTCGCGGCGCTCCAGCCCGCCGACATCGGCATCGTGCTGACGGACGGCCACATGATGGAGCCCGAGGCGAGCGTGTCCGCGCTGGTGCTGCATCACCCCCAGGCGAGGTACTTCGGGGCGTAAGGGGTCGGGGCCTTCCTCGGCCGGCGGCGCCGCGACCCCTGACTGATACGCTCCCGCGCTCCAGCCGGGAGGTCCTCTTGCGCCGTTCGTTCCTTGCCCTGTCCCTCGTCTGCGCCGTCTCCGTCCCGTCCGCCGCCCTCGCGGCGCGGGCGAAGAAGAAGGTGCACTTCCTGCGGCCCCCGCGGCTCGAGATGCCCCGCTACACGTCGGTCGGCGTGGTCGGCGTATCCGGCTGGGCGGCTCAGGAGATGGAGGGCGCCCTCGTCAGCGCCTTGCTCGATAAGAACCGCGGGCTGGGCTGGACCGAGGGTCTCGGACCGGAGGACCCCATCGTCGCGTGGCCGAACCACTTCCCCGTCGTCGAGCGCCAGCGCCTCGACATGGTCTTCGGCGAGCAGGCCATCGGCGCCGGTGGGCTGAGCGCCGACCAGCGCGGCGCGCTCGGCGGGGTGATGGAGGCGGGCATCCTCGTCACGGGCACGATGCGGGCCCCGATCCACCAGGACGAGTGGGTGGCCGACACGGAGACCGAGGAGGTCGAGGTCACGCGGGAGGAGACCGAGACGGAGGTGGAGGTCGAGGTCGAGGAGGACTGGTGGGGGGACGAGGAGACGACGGTCACCATCAAGGAGACGACGAGGGAGGTGACGACGGTCGAGGAGGTCGAGGTCGTGAACTCGTGGTGCCTCGACCGAGATGTGCTCATCGCCTTCGACATGCGGGCCATCGACGTGGCGACGGGCCGGGTCCTCGCCGCAGAGACCGTGCAGGCGAGCAACTCGGACCGGGCGTGCGACGCGGTGAGGGCCAACGTCGCCGAGTCGATCCAGTCCGTGGACTCGCTCGCCGCGGAGACGATGAACCTGCTGGCGGTCCGCACAGCGAACCGGGTGGCTCCCTACTGGGGGACGATGAAGCTGGTCCTGGAGCGCAACAAGAAGACCAAGGATGGCGTCCTGATGCTCACGAAGGACGACGATCTGACCGGCGCGGCGGCCTGGATGGATGCCCAGAGCCAGGCGGACCCCTACGACGACTGGCTGCACTACAACGCCGGGCTCCTGCTGGCGTCGACGTACCGGTTCGACGCCGCGTTCGAGCACCTCAAGGCGGCCCGGGCCATCAAGGACCGCAAGATCTACGGGCGGCTCGACCGCTTGATCGCGGACCTGGCCGCCGACTACGACCGCCTCGTCGCGATGGGGGTGCCCATGCGCCCGCTCGAGCTCGCGACGGGGGGCGGCGGCGAGACGGAGACGATCGAGGTGATGGTCCGGGGTGGCAAGAAGCGGCGCGCGAGGCTCTACAAGGACGGTGGCGGTGTCGGCGCCGTGGTGGTCGAGGTGCCGGGCGGGATGACGCTGACGCTCCTGGAGGAGAAGGGCGATTGGGCCAAGGTGAGGACGTTCGACGGCAAGGTCGGGTGGATCAGCCTGGCCGACCTGCGCTGACTGGCACGTAAGCCCACCGGCCTGCTATCTCCCCGCGATGCGTTCCCGCCTCGCCCTCCTCCCTCTCCTGTTCCTCCTCGGTTGCCCGAACCTCACCCCGTTCCGCGGTGACGACGACGACGACGCCGTCGGCGATGACGACGACGTGGTGGACGACGACGACTCGGGCGGGGACGACGACGACTCGGGCGGGGACGACGACGACTCGGTCCTCGATGATGACGACGTCGCGGACGACGACGACTCCACGCCCGAGCTCACCCCCTGCGAGCAGGCCCTCGCTGGGCCCACGAACGTGGGTTGCGTGTTCTGGGCCGCCGACCTCGACAACGCCGAGAACTTCATCGACGACGCTGCGGCCGGGCAGTTCGCCGTCGCGGTGGCGAACACGTCGGACACGCTGACCGCCCACGTGGAGATCACCATCAACCTCGCCGATCCCGGCCAGCCGCTCCAGACCCAGCTCATCGAGGAGCGGGACATCGCGCCCAACGACCTGCACGTCTTCCTGCTCCCGCGCCGGGACGTCGACGGCGACTGGACGACCCTGAACCAGGACGAGGGACCCCAGACGTGGCACTCCTCGCGCGCGTTCAAGATCGAGGCCGACAACCCCGTCGTCGCCTACCAGTTCAACACCCTCGACCAGCAGTTCAGCAACGACGCCTCGCTGCTGCTGCCCGAGTCGTCCCTCGGCTTCAACCACCTCGTGGTCGGCTGGCCGCCGAACGCCCCCATCGCCCCGCCGCTCGGCCCGGGAAACCGCAGCTACGTGACCATCATCGGCACCGCCGAGACGACGACGGTCAGCGTCACTCCTACCGCCGACATCCTCGACGGACCCGGCGTCCCCGCGGTCAGCGCGGGCATCGGGATCGCCGCGAACACCACCGCCACCTTCACGCTGGGGCCGTACGACGTCCTGAACCTCGAGACGACGTTCATCGATCCGTTCACCTTCCCCCCGCCCGAGGTCCCGGACCTGACGGGAACCACAGTCAGCTCATCCAACGGCCGGGTCGCCGTCTTCTTCGGCAACGACCTGACCACCATCACCGACGGCATCGACGACGGCGACGGCTGCTGCGCCGAGCACATCGAGCAGCAGATCCTCCCCAACCGCGCCATGCGCAGCCAGTACGTCGTCAGCCGCTCCGCCGTGCGCCGCCCGTCGAACCCCGAGGTCGACGTCTACCGGGTCATCGCCCTCTTCGACAACACGACCGTGACCACGAACCTGTCGAGTCCCGACAACAGCTTCTCGCTCAACAGCGGCGAGTTCTACGAGTTCCGCACGAACACGGGCTTCACGGTCGACAGCAGCGCGCCGGTCCACGTGGCGCAGTTCCTGGTCCAGGGGACCGACGCCGGCGACATCGGCGACAACTCTCTGCTCTACGTGCCGCCGGTGGAGCAGCGCCAGGACGAGTACGTGTTCACCACCGGCCAGGGCTTCAGCGAGCACTGGGCCGTGGTGTCCATGCCCCAGGGGACCACTGCCTCCATCGACGGCACGACCATCGACAACACCTGGTGCGACGGTCCCAACGCCGAGGGAACCCTGAACACCCTCGTCTACGAGGCCTACACCTGCCCCATCACGGAGACGGCCCACACCCTCGTCGCTGACGACGTCGTGGGGCTCGCGGTCTACGGCTACTACAGCGCGGGCAGCTACGCGTACCCGGGCGGTGCCGGTCTGGAGTAGCGCCTACTCGGCCCAGGTGGCGCAGAGGTCGCCGATGCAGGCGTCCACGACCTCGCCCGCCCGTGCGTGGACCCAGGCGCTCACGTCGCTGTTCCAGGACGAAGAGTCCGCGCCGGACCACGCCGCCTCGACGCCGAAGACCTTGCGGCCATCGGCGGTCTCGCCGAACACCGTCAGGAGCGACTCGTCCTCGAATCCGTGCTTCTCGGCCTGGGCGTCGATGCCCACGGCGACGATGTCCTCGGGGCGGACCGTGTCGATGGCGAAGCCGTAGGAGTCGCCGGCCACGCCGAGGCTCAGGCTCGCGTCGCCGCCGACGGTCACGTAGGTCGGGTAGCTGAACGCGTCGCCGGCTCCGTACCCCCAGCCGTACGCGTCCACTTCGAGGTCGTCGCTGTCGATGGTGAAGTCGAGGCCGCCCAGCAGGTGGTTCCCGTCCGCGTCCAGGGGGGCCGGGTACACCATGAGCTCGGTGCCCTCGAGGAGGACGGCGTCGTCGGGCATGACGAGGTCCGCGAACTCGGGGCAGTCGTCCAGAGCGACGCCGAGGGCGATGGTGTCCACCTCCGACGACGTCATGGGGACGCGGGTCAGGTCCTCGCCGCTCGGGGTGACCACCCGCAGGTCGAAGTCCGTGGCCCGGGTGACGACGCCCGACTTGCTGGCGTAGCCGGCGCCGTAGGGCAGGTCGATCATCCCGAGCTGCTCGACCCAGGACGTGTCCTCGTCGAGGACGGCGGTGCCGTCGGCGGACTCGAAGGCGAGGCTCCCGAGCGTCCGCTCGCCCCACGACGCGCTGATCCCCATCCGGGAGTCCACCGCCCACCCGCGGGCGTCCACGATGTGGCCCCCGGTGGTGCTGAGCGTCACGTCGGCCGACGGGGCCTGACAGGCGACGAGGAGGGAGGAGGCGGCGAGCAGGGAGGCGGTGCGCATCAAGGGAGGCTCCAAGTGTGAGGGACGGGAGACGTCACCTCACAACAGGAGCAGGACTCGGGCCGGTCTGATCGGGCGCGCTCGTGCACGCTGGGCCGCCGAAGGGCCCTGACCCTCACACGATGCGGAAGTGCCCCTTGAGCGTGCAGCGCCGCTGCCGCGAGAAGCTCAGGGCCGTCGTGAGGCCCTCGCCCGTGGGCGAGGCGATGGTGAAGCTCGTGTAGCCCTCACCGCCGTTCGCCAGGCCGGCGTAGGCGGGGGCGTTCTTCACGAAGATCGACGTGTTGATGACCCGCGCCATCTTGTGCAGGTTGTCGATGTTCTTGCTCCACATCGTCGCCGTGTGGCCGAAGCCGTGCTCCGCCTGCACCGCGCGCGCGATGCCCTCATCCACGTTCGCCACGCGGGTAATGGGCAGGATCGACGTGAGCATCTCCACCTGCACGAACGGGTGGTCCCACGGGACCTCGCAGATGACCAGCCGCGGGTCCCCGTCGTAGGGGATGCCCAGAGCGTCCAGGAAGACGTGCGCGCTCTGGCCCACGTACTTCTTGTGGATGTGCTCGCGGTCGTCCATGAGGATGAGCTGCTCGAGCCGGCGCACCTGGTGCCCCTTGATGAGCACCGCGCCGTTCTTCTGCATCGCGGCGATGAGGCGGTTCGCGACGCTGTCGACGACGAACACCTCCTTCTCCACGATGCACACGATGTTGTTGTCGAAGCTCGCGCCGGCGACGATCCCCGCGCCCGCGGCGTCGATGTCCGCCGTCTCGTCCACGACGCAGGGCGGGTTGCCCGGCCCAGCCGCGATGGTCTTCTTGCCGCTGTTCATGGCGACGCGCACCACCGCGGGCCCGCCGGTCACGCAGAGCAGCCGCACGTTCGGGTGCTTCATGAGCGCCTGGGCCGACGCGATGGTCGGCTCGGCGACCGCCGTCAGCGTGTTCTCCGGGCCGCCCGCCTCGACGATGGCGTCGTTGATGAGCGAGATGCAGAGCGCGCTGACCTTCTTCGCCGACGGGTGGAAGTTGAACACCGCGGTGTTCCCCGCCGACAGCATCCCGATGCCGTTGTTGATCACGGTCTCCGTCGGGTTCGTGCACGGCGTGATGACCCCGAAGGTCCCATACGGCGCGTACTCCGTCAGGCACAGCCCGTGGTCGCCCGTGTAGACCTTCGGCTCGAGGATCTCGGGGCCTGGCGTCTTGTTGATGACGAGCAGGTTCTTACTGACCTTGTCGTTCACCCGGCCGAGGCCGGTCTCCTCGACCGCCATGCGGGACATGAGGTCGACCGCCTCGGTGCAGCGCCGCCGCACGTTCGCGATCATCCGCTTGCGGGTCTCCAGCGGGACCGTGCTGAACACCTCGAACGCATGCCGCGCCGCGGCCACCGCCGAGTCCACGTCCGCGAACAGGCCGCGCCCGCTCGCCCGCTCGCCCTCGAGGGTGCTGCCGGACTTCGCCGACCCGCCCCCAGGCGAACCACCGATCCGCTTGACGACCTTGTCGACGATCGCCTGGATCTCGGACGCGTTCAGGTCAGCCATCGCTCACTCCGCTCCGCGCTCAGTCCGCGGCCTTGTCGTACAGGCGGTCACCCGACTCGAGATCGATCGAGTCGATGATCGCCATCACCGTGGCGTCGCAGGGGCGCTTGTCCGTCATGACGGTCTGCCGCGCGGAGCTCCCCGACGCGTACAGCACGACCTCGCCCACCCCGCAGCCGACCGAGTCGGCGGCGACGACGATCGAGTCCTTCAGGCTCAAGTCCGGCCCCAGATCCTGGAGCAGGAAGAACTTGAGGCCCTCGAGCTTCTCGTCCTTGCGGGTGGAGACGACGGTCCCCACGACCCTGGCCAGCTTCACGGCGGGCTACTTCTTCTTGGCGTTCTGGCGACCCAGCGGAAGCGCGCTGTCCACGTTCACGTGCGGGCGCGGGATGACGTGCACGGACACGAGCTCCCCCACGCGCTGCGCGCCGCGGGCGCCGGCCTCGGTCGCCGCCTTCACCGCCGCGACGTCGCCGCGGACGATGGCGGTGACGTACCCGCCGCCGATCTTCTCGTACCCGATGAGCTCCACGCGCGCGGCCTTCACCATCGCGTCGGCGGCCTCCACCATCGCGGCGAAGCCCCGCGTCTCGATCATTCCCAGTGCGTCGGACATGTCCGTCAGCTCCCTGTCTGTTCCGCGCCCGTGGGCGTCGGGGTTGGCCCGCGTGCGGGCGTTGTCTCTGTCTTCCGGCGCCGCGGCGCCTCGATCTCTGCTCTCAGTCGCGCTCGACGCCCGACACGGACTCCAGCGCCGCGATGGCCGCGTCCCGCGCCTCGTCGATCTCCGCCTCGGGGCCGCCCATGTACAGGCGCCCGAACGCGCCGATGGACCGCATCTCCACGAGGTTCACGTTCGCCTTCTTCTCCGCCTCGTTCGCGGCCAGCGTGATGTAGCAGGCAGGCACGCACTCGAGGATGAACAGCGACTCGCCGGGCAGGATCATCTGTCCGTAGCGGAAGCGGTTGATGAGCTGGGTCTGGTAGGGCTCGATGGACCGCAGGATCTGGTCCGAGACGACCTTCGGCTTCGTGCGCTGGTCCTCGGTGATGCCGATGTGGTCGAGGATGGCCTGACCGGCGGCCATGACCTGGCCCTTGTCCTCGTGGTGCAGCTCGAGGGCCCCGTACCGCCGCTCGACGAGCTGGATGGCCGGCTGGCACTCCGTCGCCTTGAGCGCGATGTCCGTCAGGCTGTTGATGATCATCCCCGGCGCGGTCTCGATCCACAGGGACGCCTGCCCCGGGACGGGGAGGAAGCCGCGGGCGGTGGTGCCGATGAACGAGGCGAGGTGGGGCTGGAGGCTGTCGAGGTAGCAGTAGCCGCGCAGGGTCAGCATCGAGCGGACTCCGAGTCCGGGGTGGTACGCCGGAGCCGCTGCGGCGCCGTCGTCGGGCCGCTATTTCACGTTCTGCGGGGGGTGAAAGTCAAGCCGGGGGGCCCGGTCAGAGGAGGCCGGGCAGGGGGCCGTTGGGCACCGACGCGTCCACCAGCCCGAACTCGCCGTCGTCCTCGCCGAAGAGGTTCAGGACCGACGTCCACAGCTGGTTCGTCGTCGCGGAGCTGTCCAGGTAGCCGCCGGACGCCTCGAAGTCGCTGACGGAGCCGCCCATGAAGTCGAGCCAGCGGCCGGGCGTCGCGCAGCCGAGCCCGCCGGCGAGGACGACGGGCAGCGCGTTGTTCCAGTGCCGTCCGGAGCTGTACTCGCTCAGGGCAACGACCAGCGTCGTGTCGAGCATGTTGTCGCCGTCTGCGTCGGTGGTCTCGGACAAGCGCTGGAGCAGGTCCGCGAGGACCTCCATGTACCAGCGGTAGGCGATCTCCATCCCGGCCTGGTAGTCCGCGTGCACCATCGCGTGCCAGTTGTCGAAGCTGGACAGGGGCACGATCGGGGAGCCGCCGTTGCGCTCCCAGAGCCATGGGAACTCCGGCGCGTGGCTGTTGGCGAAGGTCAGGGTGGCGACGCGGGTGAGATCACAGGCGAGGGCGGAGGTGATGATCTCCGTGAACAGCGTGGCGCTCACGTCGTCGTCGAGGCCGTAGCGGTACCCGGCGGGGGCCACGAGCTCGGGCGGCGTGCAGGTCCCGGTCCCGGCCGCGATGCGGTCCGCGAGCTCGGTGAGCCGGTCCTCGTGGGACTCGAGGCGGCTCAGATCGGCGCCGCCATAGGCGGCCTTCATCGCCTGCATCCGCTGGAGCACCGAGCCGAGGACCGCTTCCCGCCGGTCCCGCTGGGACGCGATCTCCTCGGGCGAGAGCGTCTGGTCCCCGAACACTCGGATGAGGGCCGTCGCCGGGTCGTTCATGTACGAGATCGGCGCGTACGGCCCGGCCCAGTGGTACGCGCCCTCGTACTGGGTGAGGAAGCCGTCGGCGGTCTCGCTGCCGCCCACCGCGAAGTCGAGGCGGGGGAAGGGCACGCCGCCGCCGACCCGCTCCGCCACCACCTGCTCGATGGACGGTCCGGCCGCCGAGAGCGCCGACTCGTCCTGGGTCGCGAAGGGCATCCCCGTGAGGAACGTGTAGTTCGCGTTGAAGTGGGCGTTGCCGACGCTGTTGAAGCGGGGCATCCGGTTGTCGATCCCCGTCAGCATGACGAGGCGATCGGTCCAGGGCGCGAGGGGCTCGGTGATGTACGGGAAGCTGAAGCTGTCCGGCGTACCGGTGGGCACGTGCTGGGAGAGCACGGTGCCCTGGGGGTGGTGGAAGAGGATCAGGCGCTTCGGGGGAGGCCCCTCGGCCCGCGCGATCCCTGGCCGCAGACCCGCGGCCGCGGGGAGGAGCAAGCCGGCGGCGCCCATCTTGAGGAAGGTGCGTCGGCTGGTCATGGTGCCTCCCCGGCGAAGCGGAACGCGTCCGTGAGCGTCAGGTCGACGAGCAGGGCCCGGATGTCCCCCCCGCTCGCCTCGAAGCGGGAGGACACGGCCCGGAGCGAGCACGCATCCGCCGTCTCGGCCGGCCGTCCCACGGCGTACTCGAACCAGCGGGTGGCGTAGCAGGCGCGGGCGCGTGGGCTGTCCGCCAGGAGGCGGGCGACGTCCGCGGCCCCGTCGAAGGTCTGCCCGTCGAGCTCGCCCGTGGCGTCCACCGGCGTCCCGTTCTCCCAGCTGATGCGGTGCTCTCCGAGCGCGCCGTAGTTCTCGAAGGCGAGACCGAGGGGATCGATCCGCACATGGCAGGCGGCGCAGGTCGGGTCCGTCCAGTGCTGCTGCAGCCGCTCCCGCACCGTGGGGGCCTCGGGGGACTCCTCGGGCAGGTCCATGTTCACGTCCTGGGGAGGGACGAGCTCCTCACACAGCATCTCCTGCAGGACGAACGCCCCGCGAGCGACAGGAGAGCTGCTCGCTGCGTTCGCGTGGGACGCCAGGAACGCCGCGCGCGTGAGGACGCCCGGCCGCTCGGCGGGGTCGAAGGCGACGCGCTCCCAGCCGTCCTCGGGAGCGGCGACTCCGTAGATCCGGGCGAGCTCTTCGTCGATCCAGCTGTGCTCGTCCAAAAGCAAGGAGGCGAAGGTGGCCTCGCCGCCCCACACGACCTCGCTGACGAACAGGTCGAGCTCGGTGCGGATCGACTCGTAGGTGGCGACCGAGTACTCGGGGTAGAGCTCGACAAAGCGCTGCGCCCCATCCAGGCGGTGGACGTCCAGCCAGTCTTCGTGGAACGCGGCGACCGCTCGGACAGCCTGCGGCCCGGCGACCAGCCGAGCGGCGTGGGCGGCGACCTCCTCCTGGGTCCGCAGACCCCCGGCGGCGTCTGCGAGGAGCGCGGCGTCGGGGGGACCGTCGGTGAGGAACAGGGAGAGGCGTGCAGCCAGTGCATGCCCGTCGAGCAAGGTGGCGCCCCGCTCGGTGTCGCTGGACGGAACCGGTTGCAGGTAGAGGAACTGGGGCGACTGGAGCAGCCCCTGGAGATCCCGCCGCAGGGCCTCGGCGGTGGACAGCTCCCCGTCGAGCTGTGCGGTGGCTTCCTCCTGCTCGGCTGAGGTCAGGGGCCGCCTCCAGGCCCGCTCCGCGACCCGCAGCACGAAGCGCCGAGCGCACGCCCGCTCGTCCTCGCCGTCGTCGCACCCCAGGTCCCCGGGCACGTCGAGGGCGTCCGTCACCTGCTCGGCGGCGAGCATCAGCGACTCGACCGTCGCCGCGGTCATCGGGTTGTTCGCCGCCCAGGTGCGGAATCCAGCACCCTTCGCCGTGGCCGGGAACACCCCGCGCGCGTCCACTCCGAGAAGCGCGGACACGGAGGCCTCGATCTGGCTCGAGGACAAGGGACGGAGCGGGTTCGTCCCCGGCATGGCCACCGTGGGATCGCAGGTGGGGGGAGGCGCGCCGGGGTGGGCGCAGCCGCCGGGAGCCTGAGTCCGGGCCACGAACTCGTGGAGCGTGGCGTAGCGCGCGTCGAAGACGTCGAAGCGCTGGCCCCCGCCGTGGGCCATCCCGCCCGTCGGCTTCTCGAGGAGCAGCTGGACGTCGCCCCCCACGAGCCCGGCCATCGTCTCCTTGTTCGCGGTCCGCGTGGCGCGGTCTGCCCCCGCCGCCAGCACGAACCGGGTGCCGCCGGCGACTCCTCCGGGGCTGTGGCAGCCGGCGCACTCGGCAGTGACCATCGGAGCGACGGACGCCTCGAAGAACGAGGCGTCGTCGGTGCACGGCGGCCCGCACCCGGCGAGGAGCCAGGCGAGCGCGGCGAGGACGGGCAGACGGCTCACGGCAAGGTCCCCTCGATGGCGATGTCCTGGAAGGAGAACGCTCCGGGAGCCGTCAGCACGGACACCCAGTTCTCGCCGTCCTCCGACCGGAACACCTGCCCGGGCTGCTGCCACGGGCTCACCGCCACGAGCAGAGCGCCCCCGACGACGCCGAGGATCCGTGGCTCCCCGCCAGCCCCGAAGGTGACTTGCGACCAGCTCACTCCGTCCGACGAGCGCCAGAAGCCTGGTGTCCCGTTGCCCGACGTCCAGAACGCACCGTCGAACCAGGCGACCCCGCTCAGTGACGCGTACTGACTCGCGTGGAGCTCCTGATCGGACCAGCTCGCCCCCAGGTCGCTGGAGACGCTGACCATCTGCCGGTTCGTCCCGCCGACCGCGACGAGCAGCCCGTCCGCAAAGGCGACGTCTGCCCAGTCGTCCTCGAACGCTCCCCCGGTCTCCGCGGTCCAGGAGGCGCCGTCGGTGGACGTGACCTTCCGATCGTCCCGCCCTACCGCGATGAACCGGTCGCCGGCGAACACGACGGCGTTCAGCATCGCGTCCCAGCCGTTCGCCTCGTGGATGAAGTTCGCGCCGTCGGTCGACCAGCTGATCTCCTGCGCCCGCAGGCAGAGGAATCGATCCAGCCCCCAGGTGCAGTCGGTGACCCAGAAGGCGTCGGTGGCGGCGCTGTCCTGCCACGTCTCCCCGTCTTCGGACCAGCGGTAGACGCCGTTCGCCTGCCACTCGGTCGAGTCCGCGAACGTGTGGAGGAAGCGGCCGCTCCCCCAGGTCACCTGGTGCCGCGCCGTGTCCTGGGTCGCGGGGACGACCACGTCGGTCCAGGTCTGGCCCCGGTCGTCGCTGATGGCCAGGTAGCCGCTGCCGCCGGTGAGCAGCGTCCGCGCGGGGCGCGGCACGTCCGCGACGAGTCGGAGGCGCAGAGGGTCGTCGAGCCCGGGGACCGCGAGGTCGGCGATGGCTTCGCCACCCGCGGTCGCGCTCGCGGAGGTGAACCAGACGTCGAGGACGGCGGTGGCGTCCGGGTCCAGGTCGGCGGGTGGCGGACCGAGGAAGAAGCCGTCGTCGGCGCTCTCGACCCAGTCGGCGCCGTCCGGGGAGAGCGCGAGGAGTCTGCCCCCGCGGTTGGTCAGCTGCAGACGGACCCGCACCTCGCCGTCCTCGCCGGCCCGAAGGGCATCGAACCGCACGACCGAGCCGTCAGCGAGGACCTCTCCGTCGTGGACCACCGTCAAGGCGGCCGCGGATGCGCTCGAGGGGTCCGGCCAGCCGGTGGCGGGATCGGCGGGGTCGTTCGGGGCCTCCTCGGCGGGCGGACACCCGAGGAGGAGCGAGAGCGAGAGGAGGACGGGAGGCGCACGCATGCGCCATGAAGCATCCGCGGTCCGCTTCCTCGGTGTCAACGGGCGAATGCGGCCTCGTCACACCAGGCCGGGCAGACCTCCGCGCAGGTCGATCCGCGTTCCTTCGCGCGTCTCTGCCTCCGCGAGTCCGATCCAGTCCTGCTCCACGCCCATCGCGTTCGCCACGCTGACCAGCAGGTGCTGGTGCGGGAGGCCCGAGCGGGCGTACCCCCAGGGGACGAGTACGTCGATGGGCGAGCTGCCGAAGGGGTACTTGAGGTAGCGGCCGCCTTCGAAGGCCCAGGACCCGCCGAGGATGAGCGTGCAGTAGCGCTCGTAGCTGTGCCAGCCGTCCGCGAGCTCGCTGCCCCAGACGATGAGGGTGTTGTCCATGAGGGAGCCGCCGTCTCCATCGGGGGTGGACGTGAGCAGGTCCACGAGCCAGGCGACCTGCTCGGCGTGGACCCGCGTGTAGTCCGCCATGGCCGCCGCCGCCTGGTCGTCCAGGTAGATGCGGTGGGCGAAGTCGTTGTGGGCATCGCCGGACAGGTAGTCGCCCCACCCGAAGTCCTCCGACGGCAGATCCCCGAGCGAGACCGTCGCCACCCGGGTCACGTCGCAGGCGAAGGCGCTCGTGACCAGCTCCCCCATGGCCCGGAAGCGCTCGGTGTAGTCGTCCATCGTCGACGGCGCGTCGCCCCCGCAGTCCAGCGAGGCGAGCCCGGTCAGCCGCTGCTCCAGGGCGCGGACGAGGTCGAAGTGCTGCTCCATGCGCGACCGGTCCCACGCCGACAGCTTCGGCGCCAGCGCGTCGTACTCGGCGAGGACGTAGTCGAGCACCGAGCCCTGGGACGCCGAGGCGCCGCCCGCCGCGCCGAACATGCGGTCGAAGACGGCCATGGGGTCCTCCGCCAGGGGCAGCTGCTGGGCGAGGCCGGCGTGGCAGACGGGCCGGCCGCCGTGGATCGACAGCTCGACGCTCGCCAGCCGGTCGGGGCGGCCGATCTGCGCGGCGACGATCTGGTCGAGGGACGGCGCGGTGGAGAACAGGTCGTCGCCGGTGAAGTGGACCCAGGACCCGGTCCACGCGTGGATCCAGCCCTTCTCGTGGCGGTACCCGGGCAGGTCGAGCTCGGCGCTCGCCATGGACAGGCCGTCGACGGCCACCAGCCGGTCTCGGTGGCGGTACAGGGGACGCAGGGCGCGGCTCCAGTCGGCCTCGGCCACGCCGGTCAGGGACTCCTGCCACTGGACCCCGTCCGGGTGGCCCCAGGGGTTCATGTGCCAGTGCTGCCAGACGGTCCCGTGCCCGCTGGACAGGATGATGAGGCGCTTCGGAGGCCCGGTCGTGTCGTCGGCGGTGGCTCCGCGCATCCAGAACGGGAGCGTGGTGGAGGCGGCGCCCAGGCCGAGGGCCTGGAGAAAGCGGCGGCGGTTCACGATGGTCATCACTGGCTCCCTCCGGCCGTCGGCCGCGTGCGGAACAGGTTCGAGGTGGCGATGGCGACGAGGAGGTCGCGGATGTCTCCGCCGTTGCGGCGGAAGCGGTCCTGGATCGTGCGGAGCGCCTCGGTCTCGCCGGGCGTCTCGGTGCGGCCGAGGGCGTAGCGGACCCAGGTGCGGGCGTAGCAGTCGTGGACGGAGTCGGAGCTCGCGAGGTGCGCGGCGAGCTGGACGGGGCCGTCGAAGGCCTGGGTGTCCTCGCCCCGGATGATGAGGTCGCCAGAGGCGTCGACGGCGCTCCCGTTGTCCGTGTCGCGCCAGCCGCCGACGCTGTCGAAGTTCTCGAAGGCGAAGCCGAGGGGGTTGATGCGCTCGTGGCAGCCGGTGCACTCGGCGGGGGAGGTGACCGCGGCGACGCGCTCGCGGTTCGTGGAGTCGGCGCCGATCGCGTCCGGGGGAGCGGTGCCGGCGGCGGACTCGGGCGGTTGGCCTATCTCCTCGCAGGCGAGGCGCTCCAGCATGAAGACGCCGCGCAGCACGGGGGCGGGGTGGACCGGGTGCGCCCGGCCGGCCAGCGTCGCGCCGAGGGTCAAGATGCCGGCGCGCTGGTCGGCGGGCAGCGTCACGCGGCGCAGCTCCAGCTCGAGGGGGAGGTTGTCGTCGTGGGTGTTCTCTCGGCGGCTCTCGGCGCCGGTGGGGGTGGCGCCGTACAGGGCGGCGGTGTCGAAGATCGGGTCCTCTTCGATGGCGATGGTCGTGGCCCACCCTTCGGTGGAGGTGAGCATGTCGCTCAGCGTGCCTGGGGAGCCGAACACCCGGTCCTCCACGAAGAGCTGCGCTTCGCGGATCATCGAGGCGCGCATGCCGATGAGGATCCCGGACCAGAGCTCCTCGCGGTCCTGGAGCGCGTCCTCCTCCGTGGACGCCTGGGCGAGGACGTCGCCTGCCCAACGCTCTCCGTAGAGGCCCATGTCGGCGCGGTTGCCGGTGACGGCGTCCACCTCGAGCCACTGGTCGTGGAAGCGGACGACCGCCTCGCGGGCGCGGGGGTCGTCGAGCATGCGGCGGGCCTGGGTCGCGATCTGCTCGCGGGTGGCGAGCTCGCCGCGGCTCGCGGCCGCGAAGAGGGTCGGGTCGGGCATGGAGTCCCACAGGAAGAACGACAGGCGCGAGGCGAGCTCCCACTGCGTGAGGCGGTGGACGTTGCCGGCGGCGGTCTCGGCGGGGCTCTCCTCGACGAGGTAGAGGAAGCCGGGCGTCTGGAGCAGGCCGCGCACCGTCTGGACGACGCCCTGGTCGACCTCGAGGGCCGCCACGTTCGCGTCGTGGAACGCCCGGAGCCGGGCCAGCTCGTCTTCGGTCGCAGGGCGGCGCCAGGCGCGGTGGGCGAAGCGCTGGACGCTCTCCCAGGCGCAGTCGGGCAGGGCGTCCCCGTCCGCGGCGGCGCGGTCGCACGTCCAGAACGCCGGGGCGACGGGGGCCCAGCGCGCGAAGTGGGCGGCGGCGGCCTCGGCCTGCTCGACGCCCCAGGGCGAAGCGACCTGGCCCTCGGCGAAGCCTTCGAAGCCGTCCACGCCCACCTCCGCGGGGAACACCCAGGGCCAGACGTGGGGGACCTCGTCCTCCTCGTAGTACTCGGCCCAGTCCTCGCCGGGAGGCGCGGGCCAGGTGGCACCGGGGGCGAAGCCGAAGAGGTCGCGGACGGCGTTGTTGTACTCGGTGGGGGTCAGCTGGCGGACCGGGCGGTCGCCGTCGGGGTGGCCGCCGCAGCCCGCGAGGGCGAGGGCGGTGACGAGGGGGAGCAGCAGGGGTCGGTTCATCGGTCGTCTCCTTCGTCGTCGTCGTCTCCTTCGTCGTCGTCGTCGTCACCTTCGTCGTCGTCGTCTCCTTCGTCGTCGTCGCCCTCGGACGACGCCGTCACCACCTCGAAGAACAGGAGCCCGTCCTCCTCCTCGGCGTAACCGACCTCCTCCCAGCCGCTGCCCAGGTCGCCCATGAGCTCTTCGCCGGCGACGCCGAGGCGCAGGGTGGCGACGTCGAGAGTCGCGGGGAGCGGGTTGTCGGCGCAGCCGTCCTCGACCTCCGCCTCCACCTCGCCTCGCTGGAGCTCGAACGCCGCCGAGCACGCCGCGCAGGTGTCCAGGACCGCCGACGTCGACCACGTCCAGAAGAGCGAGCAGAGCTCCTGGTCGTCGTCCGCGTCCCACTGAAGGACGACGTAGCCACCCTCCCCGGAGAAGGCGCCGCTGCCGTCGAGCTGGCCCTCGCCCCAGAGAAACGCCTCGGAGCCGCTGCCACCGTCGTCATCGTCGTCGTCGTCGTCGTCGCCTTCGCCGCCGGCGGGGCTCTCCCCCGGGGTCGCGTCGGTGGGGACGTTCCACCACGCCTCCGCGCCGGCACAGCCGGTGAGGAGCAACAGAAGCAAGAGGGGTCGGGTCATGCGGGCCTCCCTGGGTTCCATTCGAGGCTAGGAACACCCCGCCGGAGAGGCCCGAACTGCCCGATCTTCCCGTACTCGGTTTGAGTACGATCCCCCGATGTCTCCGACCCTCCTCCGCGTCGCCCCCGTGCGCCTCCTCCTCGCCGCTGCCCTCGCTCTGCTCGCGGGCTGTCCCCCATCCCTCGCCGACGACGACGACGCCGCGGTCAGCAACGACGACGACGTCGCGGATGACGACGACGTTGCGGATGACGACGACGTTGCGGACGACGACGACGGAGCAGATGACGACGACGACATCCTCGGCTGCAGCCCCGAGCTCTGGCCCCTGGAGCTCCTCGCCATGGGCGACGACGGCGTGCCGTCCGACGTCTTCGGCGCCGGCGAGAGCATTACGCTCGTCGGCCGCCTGACGAATGTCTGCGACGAGGCCTTCAGCATCGAGACGTCCAGCGGCTGCATGCTCGACCCGTGGGTCCTCGAGTCAGCCAGCGGGGTCGGAGAGGGCCGCGGCTGCGACGACGCCATCACGCTCTGGGAGTTCGCTCCCGGGCAGATGCTCACGGACTCCATGCCGATGGGGATGCTCCAGGCGGACAGCTGGACGTGGACGGCCGGCTTCACGGCGGGCCAGACCGAGGTCCTGCGCTTCGAGGTCCTCGCGCCCCCTGGCTGATCTGTAGCGCCCCCTCAGCCGCCCCGGTTCGCGAGGAACGGCGCCAGGGTCGGCTCCGGCTCCGGGGGGTCCGGCCGCTTCGCCGTCCCCCCGAACGCGCCGGTCATGAACAGGGAGAGGTACCGCGCGGGGCTGCGCAGCCGTGGCGGCTCACCCCGCGCCTGCCGAATGGCGCGCTCCCGGTCGGTCCAGTGCTGCCACTCGGCAGCGGGCACGGGCTCGGTGGTGATGGGCGGCGGCGCCTCGGCGAGCCGGTCGCGGATGCGCTCCATCTCCATCGGGGCCGGCGTGCATCCCCAGCCCCACATCACCGCCATCTTGCAGATCCCCACCGCCTGGCCGCGCTCGGACAGGCCCACGAGGCGGTGGGCGCCGATGGCGTCCGCGATGGGCAGGCTGTACGCGATGTTCTCGTCCGTGTGGAGCGCCTGGGTCTCCGTGAGGATGCGGTCGGCGGGGACGCCGAGCTCGATGAGGACCGCCCGCGTCGTCTTCGACTCCACCCAGCGGTTGTGGACGGCCGCGCCCGACGCGATCACGTAGTCCAGTCCGCCCTCCTGCCAGACCTCGGCCGCCCACAGCGCGCGGCGCCAGGTGCACACGCTCGCCTGGCCGTCGTCGGTCGCGGGGCAGCCGGGGACGACGCCAGCGACGACCGGTTCGGGCGGTGTGGGTCGCACCTGACGGGCGCAGCCGAGGCCGAGGACGACGGTGAGGATCAGCAGAAGGGAGCGCACCCGGTGAGGCTAGCCGCCGAGTCGCCCTTTCGAGCGGTTCGGGCGGTTGGGCGGCCCGTCGACCCTCACCCCACGCTCACCGTCTTCATCCCCTCGGAGGGGGTGACCACGGGGGCGTAGCCGAGCTCACGGCGGGCCTTGTCGTCCCGGACGGTCACCGAGCGGCTCATCATCGAGGCCGCGAAGTAGGTGAGCGGAGGTGTGGAGCGGATCCGCAGAAGACGCCACAGCCCCTCGATCAGCCGCGCCGCCACCCGCACCGGCGCCGCCGGCAGGCTTCGGTCCGGCAACGTGAACCCGGCCGCCTCGGCCATCCCGCCGAGGAACGCTCGGTAGGTCGTCTCCACGCCGTCCGTGATGAAGTACGCCTCGCCTCCGCGCCCGGCGGTCAAGGCCAGCGTCAGGGCATGGACGACGTTCGCCACGTGAGCGGTCGAGGTCCGGGCTCGACCCCCGCCCAGCCACACCCAGCCGCCGTCGTCGGCCATGCGCTTGATCGCGGGCAACACCGACGCGTCACGCGGGCCCCACACGAGCCGAGGACGCACCGACAGAGTCGTGAAGCCGTCGCGGTTCGCCGCGAGGACGAGCCGCTCCGCCTCCGCCTTCGTCTCTCCGTAGAGGAACCGGTGCTTCGGTGGGACGGGGGCCGTCTCGTCCACGTCGAGGAGGTCGGCGTCGTCGAAGAGGACCGCCTCGGTGCCGACGAGGATGAAGCGCCGCACCCCCGCGTCGCTCGCCGCGGCCAGGAGCTGTCGCGTCCCCTCGACGTTCGTGTCCCAGTACGCCTGGCGCGGGCCGTACTCCTCGACGTAGGCGGCGGCGTGCACCACGGCATCGACCCCGGCGAGGGCCTCGGTCGGCACCTCTCCGAGCGAGCACCGCACGGCGGTCGCGCCGAAGCCCTCCACGGTGGCCGCGCTCCGGTCGGACCGCGCCATGGCGAGGACCTCGTGCTCTCCGGCCAGTCCTTCGATGAGGTGCCCGCCGACAAACCCGCTCCCGCCGGTGACGAAGACCCTCACCCGTGGCTACCCGAGGACCGCCTTCAGCGCGGGCACGCCCTCGACGATCTTGCCGACCATCTCCTGGCCCGCCTCGGACTGCACGTAGTTGAGGAACAGCTGCACGAACGTGCCGAGCTGCTCCTTCTCCAGCCCGCTGGACGCGAGCTGCATGATCGCCCCGAGGCCGCCCATGTCTCCCATCGCGCCGCCGAGCATCCCGCCGAGGCCGCCTCCGCCGAGCAGACCGCCTCCGCCGCCACCCGCGTCGGGAGCTCCGCCGCCGAGGGCGCCGCCGAGCATCCCGCCGAGGGCACCGCCGAGGCCGCCTCCTGCGTCGCCGCTCTCCTCACCGCCGCCGAGCAGGGCGCCGACTCCGGGCAGCGCGCCCGCGAGCTGGCCGAACGCGTCGTCGTCCATCTGGTCCTGAAGCAGCCCGAGGAGGCCCTTCGTGGCTGCGGTTCCGGTCTCTTGCGGCACGCCGAGCTCTTCGCTGGCGCTCTGGATGAACTGGTCCATGGGCTCCCTCTCTCCGGCGTGGTCGGCCGGGGGCCGGAGCATGGCACACTGGAGGCAAGACTTCGGACTGTCGGCAGACCGCCGATGAGGGGCAGGGAGACTGAAGGAGAGCGCATGCAGGTCGTTGTCGCCCACACCGTTGACCCGGACCCGGAGCACGCCCTCGCGGAGCTCTGTCGGGACCTCCGAGCGGGGGCCGCCGACGAGCCCCCCGTCGCCTTGATGGTCTTCGCCTGCATCGAGATGGACCACCAGCGCCTGCTGGATGGACTCGTGGAGGCGTTCCCTGGGGTTCCGCTGATCGGCTGCACGACCGACGGTGAGGTGTCCGCCGACCTCGGGTTTCAGGAGGACTCGGTCTGCGTGACCTTGTTTGCGGGTCACGACTTGCGGGCGCGGGCCGTCGTCGCCCGGGACCTGAGCAAGGACATCGAGGCGGCGCTCGATGTGGCGGAGAGGCTGACGGGACCCGAGGGCGGACCGACCCTCGTCTTCGCGCTGCCTGAAGGCCTGTCAGCTTGCGGGGCGGACGTCATGGTCGATGGGCTCAATCGTCGTCTCCCGTCCGGGATCCCCCTCGTCGGCGGGACGGCGGGTGATCAGTGGGAGTTCCAGGGGACACGCCAGTTCTTCGGTCAGGAGGTCCTGGGTGACTCGATGCCGCTCCTGGGCGTCTACGGGGACATGCGGGTGTCCGTCGGGGTCTCGTCCGGATATGCCCCCATCGGGACGAGCGGGCTCGTCACCAGCGCCCAGGGACCCCTGGTGCACTCCATCGACGGGTTGCCCGCCACGGCGTTCTATCGGAAGGTCGCTGGTGTCACGAGCGGCGTGAACCCCGAGAACCCCCTCTCAGTCTCCGTCGACGGCGGGCCCCCGTTCCTGCGGGCGCCCCTCCGGAGCGACCCCGAGACCGGCGCCATCCAGTTCGCGGGCGACGTCCCCGCGGGGGCCACGGTGTTCATCAGCGAGGTGGGGAACGGGGAGCTCCTCGACGCCTGCCAGACCTCCATCCAACTCGCGATGGACGGCCTCGGAGGGGACGAGCCCCACGCGGCCTTCATCTTCTCCTGCGCCGCCCGCAAGCAGCTCCTCGGGACCCGAACCGCCAAGGAGGCTGAGCTTCTCTCGGCGATCCTCCCGTCGGACATCGTCATGTCCGGGTTCTACACCTACGGCGAGATCGGGCCCCAGAACGGGCGGATCCAGGCGGACTTCCACAACCAGACCTTCGTTGCCGTCCTGGTGGGCGCCCCCGGGTGAGCTCCGAGGCCGAGCTCGAGGCGCTCCGACGGGAGAACCGAATCCTGCGGAGCAAGCTCCGGAGGTCCGAGCTGAACCGGGCCCGTCTCGAGGAGATCCGAGACTCGAGCACCCAGGTGCTTCGCAGCGTGATCCAGGACATGGACAGCACCCAGCGGCAGCTGATCGCCTCCGAGCAGCGTGCTCAGGAGGCGAACCGCGCGAAGAGCACCTTTCTGGCCAACATGAGCCACGAGCTGCGTACGCCGCTCAATGCGGTCCTCGCCTACACCGAGGTGCTGGTCGAAGAGGGTGACAACCTGCGGCCCGAGCAGCTCGACGACCTGAGAGTCGTGCTCGACGCGGGCCAGCACCTCCTCCGACTGATCTCCTCCGTTCTCGACCTGTCGAAGATCGAGGCGGATCGCCTGGACCTCCACCAGGAGGACACGATCGTCGAGGAGGTCATCAAGGAGGTGGTCGCCACCGCCCGGCCGGTCATCGAGGAGTCGGGGAATCGCTTCGAGGTCTTCTTCTCGACCGATGGCCTCGTGCTGCCTCTCGATCGCCTGCGGCTCGCCCAGGTGCTCCTCAACCTGCTGTCCAACGCTGGGAAGTTCTGCCGCGACGGGGTGGTGACCTTCACCGCCGGGACGGGCCGGGAGCACCTGGCGTTCTCGGTTGAAGACACCGGGATTGGAATGACACCGGAGGAGCTCGCGCGCGTCTTCGAGCCGTTTGTTCAAGCCGACTCCTCGACGACTCGCCGCTACGGGGGAACCGGCCTCGGCCTGGCCGTGGCCCGGGATCTCGTGGAGCTCATGGGCGGACGCATCGAAGCAAGAAGTCGGGCCGGCCAAGGCTCTCGGTTCACGGTCCTCTTGCCGCTCGTCGGCCACTCTCGACCGCGCACTCCGTCGGCCTCTTCGTCGTTCGGGCTCCGTCGCGCTACCTGGCGCCGCGCGTCGGGCACGTTCTCCATCGGCGACTGAGGCGGCAGCCCCGGCCGGGAGCGGTTGCGCGCTGCTGCGACGCTCGGCGCCTAGGCCACCGGGTTCATCGCCAGTGGCTCTGCGACCAGTTCCCTGTCCCAGTACTCGGGGAGCTGGGGGCGGTCGAACCACCAGCCCTGGGCCGTGTCGCAGCCGAGGCTGGCCAGGAACGTTGCTTGAGCCGATTCCTCCACGCCTTCGGCGACGACCTCGAGGTCGAGCTCGTGGGCCATCGCGAGGGCGGACCGGGTGATGGCCACGGCCGCCGGATCGGACGGGAGTCTGGCGACGAACGATCGGTCGATCTTGAGCACGTCGAACGGGAAGGCGACGAGGTACGACAGGGAGCTGTAGCCGGTGCCGAAGTCATCCAGCGACGTCCGGACCCCGAGCGCGCGAAGCTCGCGGAGGCTCGCCAGGACCTGGTCCGAGTCCTGTGCGAAGACCTGCTCGGTGAGTTCGACCTCCAGACGCGATGGGTCGAGACCCGACCCGGCCAACGCCTCGGCCACCGTCGAGACGAACCCCGGTTCCTGGACCTGATGGGGGGAGACGTTCACGGCGACCCGGATCGGGGACCCGTCTGCCGCGCGCCAGGGGACCGCATCCCGACACGCGCGCCTCAACACCCACTCCCCGAGCGCCGAGGCAAGCCCTGCTCCTTCGGAGATCGCCACGAAGACGTCTGGGCGGACGGGGCCTCGGGTCGGGTGCTTCCAGCGGCAAAGCGCCTCGACCGCGCGTGGGCGACCGGTCAACAGGTCGACGATCGGCTGGTACACGAGGTGGAGCTCGTCCCCGGCGATCGCCACGGCAAGATCCGCCTCGAGCTCCATCCGCTCGATCGCCTCCTGGTGGGCCTCCGCAGAGAAGGTGCACACGCCCTCCCCCCGGTCCCGGGCGCGGATGGCGGCGGTGCTTGCGTGGGCGAGACTGTGCTCGGCGCCAGGGACGTCGTCTGGGGGCGCGATCCCGACCGTCGCCCCACATCGGATCTCGAGGCCCCCGAGGCGGTACGACTCGGCCAGCCGGTCACGGAGCGCGTTGGCGACGCCGACCGCCTCGTCGGGTGAGTGGGGTCCGGTGAGGGCCACCGCGAACTGGCGGTCCGCGACGCGGCACAGGGTGGTGACCTCTGCCTGGAGACCCCACGAGGAGACCTGCGACAGGCCGGTGAGCAACCGCTCGGTGCTCAAGCGGAGCATCTCCTCGGTTCCGTCGGGTCCAAGGGTCGAGGACACCTTGTCGACGCGGTCGAGGGAGAACACGAGGACCGTCGGCAGGTGACCCGTCGCACGCCCCCGCGACAGCGCCTCGCCGAGGACGTGGAGGAAGAGCCGCCGGTTGGGCAGACCGGTCGAGTGGTCGTGCAGACCGATCTCCGAGCGGTCCGAGATGCTGCCCGCCATCCGCGTGATGGCGCCTGAGTCGTCCCGGACTGCGAGCCCCTGGACGAGGAGCCAGAGCCAGCCGCCGCCCTCGGTGGAGCGCATCCGGATCTCCATGTGCAGATGGTCGCTCTCCCCGAGGAGCAAAGCCTGGAGTTGGTCTTTCGTCCGCCGCAGATCCGCGGCGTGGACCCGTGACATCGGAACCGAGAGCTGGCCCTCGAACGCCTCTCCTCGGTCGACGGGGACGAACGTGTCGCATCCGGGGGAGAGGTAGACCCGGTCGTCATGGGCCTCCCAGTCCCAGAGCACGTCCCGAGACCCCCGCGCGGCCAGGGCATACCGCTCCTCGCTCTGGCGTACGGACTCCGTCGCCCTGCACGCGTCCAGGTGCGCTCGGACACGGGCCACGAGGACAGGGAAGGTCGGAGGCTTGGGGACGAAGTCGTTCGCGCCACCGTCGAGACAGCGGACCACCAGCGACGACTCGGTCCGAGAGGTGAGCATGAGCACCGGAAGCTGTGATTTCGGCCAGCGGGCCCGGATCTCGACCAGGGTCTCCAGCCCGCTCATCTCGGACATCATCACGTCGAGGAGTACGACGTCGATTGGCTCGCGCTCCAAGGCGTCGATCCCCGCGGGACCGCTGTCGGCCGTCGTCACTTGGAATCCTCTGGCCCGCAGACGACGCGCGAGCGCGGTCGAGAGCAGAGGCTCGTCGTCGATGATCAGGACATGGTCGGGCGGGGCGGTGGTCATGAGGCAGCGTTCACTCGGGTCTACATCGACCAACGCGCCGTCGACTTGAGGCGACACGGCTCCGACGGCCATTGCCACTGGCCTCGTCCTCCCCTCTAATGCAGGAGGGGACAGTTGGGTCATGGGTGGATGGACGTGAACTCGGAGAACGAAGTCCTCGCTCGGGAGCTCGAGGAGGCACGCCGGGAGCTCGCAGCGTGCCGGGCGCAGCGAGTGGACCTGGAACGCCAGGTCGAGGCCTTGCGCGGGCGTCTCGCCGACGCTGCCCACGACCTGAAGTCTCCGCTGACGGTGATCCTCAGCTACGCCGAACTCCTCCTGGAAGGGGGGGAGCAGATGAGCGCCGAGGCGCGTGGGGACCTCGAGGCCATCGCCCTCGGTGCGCGGCAGCTCGCTGAGCTCGTGACGGAGAAGCTGGCGCCCCCCGACGCGCCCGCGTGAAGTCAGCCTTCCTGGCCGAGGTTGCGTCTGATCTCGGCCAGGAGCTCATCGAACACCGGGGGCTTGATCACGACCCCGTCCGCGCCCCTCGCGCGGGCTTCATCCAGGGTCTCTCGGTCGGTCCGGGCCGTGAGGACGAGGACCCGAAGTCGGCTCGATGGCCAGAGCTCCCGGATCGCGCGGAGGACCTCCAGGCCCCCCATTCCCGGCATCATCAAGTCGAGGAGGACGAGGTCGAAGTGCTCCTTGCCCAGGAGGGCGAGAGCCTCTCCTCCACTGCCGGCGGTCTCCGCGACGTAGCCCCGATTCCGGAGCCGCCGGGCGGTGACGCGACTGAGGACGTCCTCGTCGTCGACGACGAGGAGCCTCGCGGGGGCGGGCTGGTTCACCCCCGGCGACGCCGGAGGCCGAGCACTCCGAGGAGGGCGAGCGCCCAGGTCGCCCCACCGGGGCTCGCGCCGAGGTCGTTGCGGCAGTCGCAGCCGGCGGTGGTGCTCACCCCGCTGTCGTCGTCGTCACCGGCCACGGTCTCCGTGGGGGCGCGGTAGAGGCGGGGGGCGGCCCAGTCGGAGGCGGCGCCGTGCTCGTCGGTGGCGCGGGCGGACCACCAGACGTCGCCCTGGAGCGTCGTGTCCACCGACCACGTCGTCGTGTCCTCTCCCGTCACGAGGACTCCCTGGACGGTGGTCACCACCTCGATCAGCTCCTCGTCGGTCGCCACGAGGAAGTCCACGTAGACGAGGTCTCCCTCCGGGTCGACGGGATCCTCCACCTCCAGCACCGGCGCTGCTGCGCCCTCGCCCTCGTCCTCCGGCGCCACGAGCACGGGCACGTTCGGCGCGTCGTTGTCGCCGCGGATGAAGAACGCGATCGTGTCGGGGACGGAGGTGACGCCGCCTCCGTCCACGGCGCGCACCCGCGCGAAGATCACGGTGTTCTGGGGCAGGTCGATGCCCTCGGCGGCGAGCGACCAGGTCACGAGCCCCGAGCCGTCGCCGGGGAGGGTGGCCGTCTCGTAGTCGGGGCTGTCGAAGCTGGCGGCGGTGTCGAGCTCGAACTCGTAGTCGAGCTCCGTCCCCTCCGGGTCGACGCCCTCCGACGCCACCAGATCCGGAGAGGTGTCGACGAGCTGGGCCCCGTCCGTCGGCGCGACGAACGCCACCCCCGCGGGGGGTCCGTTGTCCCCGCTCACAAAGAACGCCTCATCCGCGGCCCAGGCGCCGGTCAGGCCGTGCTCGTCCACGGCGCGGGCCGACCAGAGGAACTCGGTGTCCTCCGTCAGCGCCACCTCCACCGTCCAGGACGCCACGGTCCCGTCGCCGACCACGCCCGTGGCGCTGGCGACGACCGTGCCCTGTCCGTCGGTGACCTCCACGTCGTAGGTGACCGCGTCGGAGTCGATGTCCTCCACCTCGGTCCACTGGAGCTCGGGCAGCACGACCCCGACGGTCTCGCCGTCGATGGGGTAGCTGAGCAGCGGCGTGCCGGGGGCGTCGTTCAGGGCGTTGACGAAGAAGGCTTCGGGCGCCGTCCAGTCGGTGCTGACGAACGGGTCGCTCACTCGCGCGCGCCACCAGTACGTCCCGTTCTCCGGCAGCGCCACGTCGACCTTCCACTCGGTCTCCCCGCCCGCGCCCTCGGCCACGTCGGTGGCGGTGGTCACGAGGCTGGTGAGCCCCGCGTCGTCGTACACCTCGAAGTCGTAGATGAGCGTGTCGTTCTGGGGGTCGGACGCGTTCTGGAGCACGAGGTCCGGCGAGACGCTGCTGATCTCCACGCCGCCGATCGGCTCCAGGAGCGTCAGGGGGAAGCTCGGCCCGTCGTAGACGTTCGGGTCCTGGCCGAGGTCGTACTCATCCGCGTTCGTGAGCCCGTCCATGTCCGGGTCCAGCGCGCCGTCGTTGGGGTCGGTCGGGTCCAGGCCGTTCGCGAGCTCCCAGCCGTCGGGGATGCCGTCGCTGTCGTCGTCCGCGGGGGTCGGGTTCAGGGTGAAGGTCAGGGAGTCGGTGCCGCCGTCGCCGTCGTCCACGGTCACGACGACCGTCCAGGGACCGGCCACGGTGTCGGCGTAGGTGGGCGTCCACGCCATCGCGCCGTCGTTCGGGTCGATCGTCATGCCCGCGGGCGCAGAGGCGGACTGGCTCCAGGCCAGCACGTCGGCGGTGCCGGGGTCGGTGACGGTGGGGGTCCAGCTCCAGGCGACGCCCTCCCAGCTGTCGGTCGCCGGCGTGTTCGTGATCTCCGGGGGCAGGTTCGCGATCACCACCGTCCCGGTCTCGCTGTCGGAGCCGCCGTCGCCGTCGCTGATCGTGATGGTGACGGTGTAGGTCCCGTCGTCCACGTAGGTGTGGGAGCCCGTGCCGTCGACGGTGCCGTCGCCGTAGTCGTAGGAGACCGTGAGGTTCGGGACGTCGGCGCTCCCCTGATCGCTGCCGCTCCCCGAAAACGCGAGGGGGCTGCCTTCGTCGCCCGCCGCGGGGATGGTCCACGAGTCGAGGGTCGGGGGCACGTTCGCCGAGACGAACACGAGGCTGTCGGTCCCGGTGGCGCCCTGGGGGTCGGACACGGTGACGCTCACCGTGTAGGTCCCTTCATCGGCCGGCACGAGGTCCATGGTCGGCCCGGCGCCGGTGTCGCTGATCCCGTTGCCGTTGATCGCCCAGGAGTACGTCAGGGCGGCGGCGTCGCTCGAGCTCGGGTCCGTGCCGGCGGCGCTCCAGCTGCTGAGCGTGCCCTCGTCGCCGGTCGTCGGCCCGCTGATGACCACGGTGGGCGCCACGTTCGCGATGCTGACGGTCGCGGTGTCCTCGGCCTGGGCGCCGTAGTCGTCGGTCACCCGGAGGCGGACGGTGTAGGTGCCGTCGGCGTCGTAGAAGCAGGTGTTGCCCGTGGCCGCGGTGGCGGAGATGTCGTAGACGCCGTCGTCGGTGCAGTCCCACTCCCAGTTCGTGAGGAAGCCGCTCCCCACGTCGGTGGAGCCGCTGCCGTCCAGGGAGACCGAGGAGCCCTCGTTCGCCGCGTAGGGTCCGCCCGCGTCCGCGGTCGGCGGGGCGTTGCCGATGGAGACGGTCGCGGTGTCGCCGTCCACCGCGCCGTCGTCGTCGGTGACGAGCAGGAGCGGCGTGTAGTTGCCGACGATCGGGTAGGTGCAGGACACGGTCGCGCCGGTGCCGTCGATCACCCCGTCGGGCTCGCAGTCCCAGGCGTAGCTGACGATGGTCCCGTCGGGGTCGGCGCTCTGCGTCCCGTCGAGGGTGACGGGGACACCGTTCGTCGTGGTGTAGGGGCCGCCCGCGTCGGCGACGGGGGCCGTGTTGGTGATCGTCACGGCGGCGGTGGAGGTGGCGGTGCCGCCGTCGTCGTCCGTGACTCGGAGGCGCAGGGTCGCGGTGCCGTCATCGATCCACTGGCAGGTGGACCCCGTGGGCGATGTCGACGCGGTGTCGTAGATCCCGTCGTCCTCGCAGTCCCACTCGTAGTTCACGATGGTCCCGTCGGAGTCGCTCGACCCCCCGCCGTTCATCGTGAGCAGTGCCCCCTGGTTCACCGTGTAGGGGCCGCCGGCGACCGCGGTCGGCGGGGCGTTCGTCACGAGGACGGAGGCGGTGGCGGTCGCGGTGGCGCCGTCGTCGTCAGTGACCCGCAGGCGGAGGGTCTGGGGCCCATCGTCAGGCCAGGCGCACGAGGCTCCCGTGGGCGACGCGGAGTTCACGTCGTAGCTGCCGTTGTCCGTGCAGTCCCACTCGTACAGGAGGATGGAGCCGTCCGGGTCGTTGGACGCGCTGCCGTCCATGGCCAGGCTCGTCCCCTGCCCGACGACGTAGGGCCCGCCGGCGTTCGCGGTGGGGGCGGTGTTCGTGACGGTGACGGTCGCGGTGTCCGTGTCCTGGAGACCCGGGGTGTTCGTGACCCGCAGGCCCACCGTGTACGTGCCGTCGTCGGGGTAGGTGCAGGCGGACGAGGTGGGGGACGTGGAGGTGACGTCGTAGGTGCCGTCGTTCGTGCAGTCCCACTCGTAGCTCGTGATCGTCCCCGTGTTCGCGACGGTGCCCGAGGCGTCCAGCGGCAGGGCCACGCCCTGGTTCACGGTGTAGGGCCCGCCGGCGTCGGCGGTCGGGGGGCTCCCCTCCGAGTAGGACACGTTCACGGTGCCGCACTCGCAGCCACACGCGTTCAGCACGTGCACCGCCGAGGAGTTGCGCACCTCCACGATGAGCGTGCCGTCGGCGATGTCCGCGGGGCTGACCGTGTACGTGCCCTGGAGGACGCAGGTGTTGCAGTGGCCGCAGTTGTCGGACAGGCGGCCCACGTACTGGCCTTCGATGTAGACGTCGGCGTACTCGCTGGACGAGCTGTTGTAGTCGCCGTCCAGGTCCACGAACACCGTGATCTGGCTCGTGGCGGCCGGCAGGTTCGAGAACGTGTACGTCCAGTCCTGGCCCGTGCTGGTCAGGTTCTGCGTCTGCGACGAGTTGTAGGCGAACGCGCTCGCAGGGAGCAGGAGGGCGGCGAGCAGAACGATCGCGAGGGGGCGCGGCATGGTCACTCCAACGGCTTCTCCCCCCGAAGCCTGTCTGTGGGTGTGGTGACGCTACCGGGGGCACCCGAGAGGACGCAACCAGCGCCGGTGTCTGCGAGGGTCGAGGAGGTTCGGTCGGAGGGGACAGTTGGGACGTCCGGCGCCCCGAAACCCCCGCGCGGCTCAGGGCAGCGCGCGGACCAGCCGGAAGCCCACGTGCAGGCCCACGGCGAAGTGCTCCATCGAGGTCCGCCCGGCGAGGCGGGCGGCGCGGGCGTCGGCCTGCCAGGACCCGCCGCGCACGGGGCGGTGCTTCGGGTCCCCGTCGAAGGAGTCGGCGGCGATCATGTCCATCGTCCCGCCGGCGAGGTCCCGGAGGCCGTACACGCCGATGTCCGTGCGGCAGGAGCCGACGGTGTCGGGGCGCGGACGTCCCTTGCGGCTCGACGCGATGTGGCAGAGCGTCGGATCGAACGTGTTGCCCCAGGGGAACAGCCGCCCGTCCACGCCCCGGGCCGCCTTCTCCCACTGGTCCTCGGTGGGCAAGGACGTCGGGACGCCCGACTGGCCGCTGATCCAGGCCGCGTAGGCCATGGCGTCGTCCCAGGTGATCGAGCTCGCCGCCCACCGGGGGTTCCAGGCGTCGCCGTCCTTGTCCCGGTCCGGCACCTCGTACTGCTGCCCCGCGCTGGGCTTCTGCCAGTAGGGGATCGTCTTGCCGAGGCCGATGACCTGCCGCGGGGCGCGCGCCCAGGCGCCGTCCGCGTCCCCCTTCTTCACCCAGGTCAGGAAGCGCGCGTACTGGCGCATCGTCACCATCGACTCCGTCACGAGGAAGCCGTCGACGTGGACCTCCTCGCGCGGGCGGGGGTTCAGGGCGTCCGGGTCGCCGCCGCGGATGTAGGGCCCGGCGGGGACGTAGCGCCACTCGAGGCCGCCGCACTCCTTCTCGGTCAGCAGCCGGACCGGGCGCTCGCCGCTGGTCCAGTGGCCGCCGCGGGGGATGTGCACCGGGTAGGTGGTGGTCCGCTTGCCGTCAGCGCGGATCGTCAGGCGGTAGCTGCCCATGGGCAGGGGGACCTCGACGAGGGGGGTCGTCCCGAGGACGCGCTTGTCCACCGGGGTCCAGACGAGCTGCTCGGTGTCGTAGCGCTCGGCGGAGACCTCGGCGCCCACGGGGTCCGTGTGCAGGGTCAGCCTGCCGTCTCCGCGGAGCCGCTCGAGGTGGGACGGGGCGCCGTAGGCCCGCACGCGGCTCTCGAACCAGGCGGCGGACTCGAGGTCGCCGGCCTCCTCGGCTTGCTCGAACCGGAACATCCAGGCGTCGGCGAGCTGCGCGCGGGCTTCCTCGTTGTCCGGGTCGTGGGCGAGGGCGCGCTCGCAGGCGCCCTGGGCGTCGCCGAAGGTCATGGCCCGCTCGGCCCGGAGGCGTTGGAGGCGCTGGCGGGTGGCGTGGAGCTCGCTCTTGCGCTCCAGCGGTGCCCACGGGGCGATCTCCTGCTCGAGCTCGGCGATGCGGGCCTCCAGGGCGCGCACCTCCGCCGTCATGGCCCGGAAGCGCTCCCGGTGTTCCTTCGCTTCGGCGATGTGCTCATCGGCCCGCTCGCGGAGCGCGCTGCCGTCCAGGGCGTCCTCGATGGCCTCGGCCATCTCCCCCGCGGTCTGGTAGCGATCGCCGGGGGCGAGCTCCAGGGCGACGTCCACGATCTCGGCGAGGTCTTCGGGGACGGGGCGATCGGGGTTCGCGGTCCGGGGGTCGGGCCGGTCTTCGGCCACCAACTTGAAGACGACCTGGATGAGGTCCTCGCCCTCGAACGCCGTCCTCAGGGTGAGGATGCGGAACAGGATCGCCCCCAGCGAGGACACGTCGGACCGGGCATCGACGGGCTCGCCACGGGACTGTTCGGGGCTCATGTAGCCCGGGGTGCCCGTGAGCTCCTGGGGCCGGCCCGCGGCTCGGGCGGACGAGGCGGCGCCCCAGTCGAGTACGAGGACCTCGCCGAACTCGCCGAGCATGATGTTGCCGGGCTTCAGATCCCGATGGAGCACGCCCTGGTCGTGGGCGTAGGCGACCGTCTCGCACACCTGGACGAAGGCGCGCAGCAGGCGCCGGAGCGTCCAGTGGTCCGTGGTGGCGGGGTCGTTTGCGGCCAGCGCCGACAGGACGTCTTCGAGCGACCGGCCCTCGATCCGCTTCATCACGAAGTAGACCTCCCCGGTGCCGAGGCGGCCGATGTCGTGGACGGGGACGATGCCGGGGTGCTGGAGCTGCGCGGTGACCTGCGCCTCGATGACGAAGGCTTCGAGCTCCTGGCGCGTCAGGGCGGTGGGGTCGAGGACGACCTTGATGGCGACGGAGCGGTCGAGCTCCTGGTCGCGTGCCTCCAGGACACGCCCCATGCCGCCGCGCCCGATCTCCTCGCCGAGCAGGAAGCGGCCCAGGGTCTGGGGGAGCATGTGGGAGAACGACGGCACCGGGACGTCGGAGACGGTCTCGATGCTCGAGCCCGGGTCGGTCGCGGACCGCACGCCGAGCTCGTCGAGCAGCGCCCGGGCCTTGCGGACCGGAAGGGTGATCGGCTCCTCCATGGGAGGGAGTGTAGGACCGGCGGGACGTGGCGGCGAGCGAGGCGAGACAGGGGACAGAGGGGGCGCCGCGGCGGGGAGGGTTCGGCGGGGGACCTCGCCGGTCAGCCGAGGGCGAGTCCCACGACGGCCATGAGGACCGCGACGGCGGCGACGACCGCGACGGCGATGCGCCAGGGCGACCACGGGGCCTCGGCGAGGACGCAGGCGCCGTCTTGTCCGCTGATCACGGCGCGGTAGAGCTCACCGCGGTATCGGTAGGCGAGGACGTAGGCGGGCAGCCCGTGGCGCCGGGTGTCGAGGGCGTGGACCACCACGGAGAGATCGAGGCGGCGGCGTCGCTTGCCGGGGACCACGTCGTGGATCCGCTGCTTCGCCCGGAAGCGGAGGGCGTCGTCGATGCGCTTGCGGGCGGCGACGCGGTGGACCGCGAAGAGCTCCTTCCGGGCCTCGGGGGGACCCTCGGAGGTCGGGGACGCGGTGCGCAGGTCGTACGTGGGGGTCAGGACCGAGGTCTCGAGGAAGGTGAGACCCCGCGTCGCCGGGATGAGGATGGAGTCGAAGCTGAGCTCCTGTTGGCCGCCGTGCGGCGCCCAGTCGGCCTTGCCGGTGTTCATGTCCGAGTCGGCGGTCCAGCTGACCAGGGCCTTCGCGTCGAAGATCCACGCGACCCACCAGACCGGCGTCAGCTCGTCGACGTGGCTCGCATCGCGGAGATCGCCGGGGCGGAAGGGCCCGAGGGACTCCATCCAGGTGCGCAGCGCGGTGCGGGCGTCCTCGGGGGCGAGGGTGAACGGGAGCCACGACTCGACCGTCTCCAGCGGATCGGTCCGCTCCTCCAGGGCGAGGACGGCGTCGCAGTAGACGCAGCGGGGCGCCTGGTGGGCGGCGTCGTAGGCCATCGCGGCCGCGCAGGAGGTGCAGCGCAGGGTCTTCGTGACGACGTGGGCACGCTCGCTGGGCTTCGCGGTGGCGTGGCCGCAGACCGGGCAGCGCAGGTCGGTGGCCTCGATGCGGCCGGTGCAGCGGGGGCAGGGCGGGCAGTTCATGTGGTCAGCGCCATGCCGATCGTCAGGGCGACGGTGGCGACTGCGGCGAGCGCCAGGAGGACCGCGAGGCCGATCTTGATCCAGGAGCGGGGAACGTCGCCGTGGACAGCACCCGTGACGCCGTTCACGAGGATGCGGACGGGGGGCTTCGACGGGTGGTAGCGGGCGGCGAAGGACCAGACCGGGAGCAGGACGAGGTCGAGGCTCTCTTCGAGGAAGGTGGTCTCGTGGGCGAGGCGTCGGTGGCGGTCGCCGGGCATGAACGCGTGCAGCGCGCGGGTGACGCGCTGCTCTGCCTCGTCGTGGGCGAGGGCGAAGCAGGTGGCGCGGTCGAGGGTGGGCTCCTCGGCCGTCCAGCCGGCGATGATGGCCGCGTCGTAGCGGCGGAGCTCGCCGAGGGGGTAGGGCTCGATGGCCTCGAGGGCGTCATTGGGGATGGCTCGGGAGCCGGTGACCACGATGTCCTGGATGTAGCCGGCCCAGCGGCCCACGAACGGGACCCACTCGGTGGCGTTCTCGCTGGTCAGGGAGGCTTCATCGAGGGTGACGTACTCGTAGTCCTCGCCGATCTCGGCGCGGTACACGCTCCGAGCGAGGGCGCCGTAGAGCCAGGTCGGGGTGTAGATCCCCTCGGTCCGCTCGAGGGCGGCGCGGCGGAAGTCGGACCGGGTGAAGACGCCGCGGCTGCGGATCCAGGCCCGGACGGCGCCCGCGGCCTCCTCGCGCGTCGTGGCGAAGCCGAGGACGAAGACGGGCTCGGGGGTCTCGGTGTGAGGCCGCTCGACGATGGCGGGCGACGCGCAGAACGGGCAGGTGGTCGAGCGGTGGTCCGCCTCGACGAGCAGCACGGCGCCGCAGCCGTCGCAGGCGACTTCGTGGCGTTGCCTGATGGGTGTCCCGGGTGTCCCCCGCATCTCGAGGCGAGCATACGGGGGACCGGGCGGGTCATTGCGAGCGTCGGGGGGCTACTGGCCGCCCTGCATGTCGATCCACGTGTAGACCGAGACGGCGCCGCCGTGGTTGATGTGGGGGTGGCCGTCGCAGGCGGCGGCGGCGGCATCGAGGCTGTCCGCCTCGATGATGGTGTAGCCGGTGGCGGGGGTGTCGCCGACGGAGCCGTCGCTGGCGCCGTCCGCGGTCACTGCCTTGCTGGGGCCGAAGGGGGCGCCGCCGTCGACGATCGCGGGGCCCATCTTCCCGTACCACGCGCCCCACTCGGCCATGATCTTCTGCTGCTCCTCGGGGGTCGCGGCCATGCCCATGCCGCCGCTGTAGATCAGAACGAACTTCGCCATCGTGTGTCTCCTTGGGGTGTTGAGGCCGGTCCTTCGTGGGACTGGTCTCTGGGGACCCGCCCGTCGCGGGGATGCGCGCCGTTGCGGGGAGGGGGACGATACAGGCTTTCGTCACTCTGATGTTACGGAGTTGGTAATCCAGGCGCCGGGGGCGGGCGCGGTGGGCCCAGGAAGGTGGGGTGGCTGCGTCGCAGCCCCGGGCAGGTCCTGTGGTTGGGGTCAGAAAGGTGGGGCGGCTGCGTCGCAGCCCCCGCTGCTTCCTGTGGGTCTGGTCAGAAAGGTGGGGCGGCTGCGTCGCAGCCCCCGGGCAGATCCTGTGGCCCGGCCCAGGAAGGTGGGGCGGCTGCGTCGCAGCCCCCGCTGCTTCCTGTGGCTCGGTTCAGAAAGGTGGGGCGGCTGCGTCGCAGCCCCGGGCACTTCCTGTGGCCCGGCCCAGAAAGGTGGGGCGTCTGCGTCGCAGCCCCGTGCACTTCCTGTGGCCCGGCCCAGAAAGGTGGGGTGTCTGCGTCGCAGCCCCGGGCAGATCCTGTGGCCCGGCCCAGGAAGGTGGGGCGTCTGCGTCGCAACCCCGGGCAGATCCTGTGGCCCGGCCCAGAAAGGTGGGGTGTCTGCGTCGCAGTCCCGGGCACTTCCCGTGGCCCGGCCCAGGAAGGTGGGGTGTCTGCGGCGCAGCCCCGGGTAGATCCTGTGGCCCGGCCCAGAAAGGTGCGGTGTCTGCGTCGCAGCCCCCCGGCACTTCCTGTGGCCCGGCCCAGAAAGGTGGGGCGTCTGCGTCGCAACCCCGGGCAGATCCTGTGGCCCGGCCCAGAAAGGTGGGGTGTCTGCGTCGCAGTCCCGGGCACTTCCTGTGGCCCGGCCCAGGAAGGTGGGGTGTCTGCGGCGCAGCCCCGGGTAGATCCTGTGGCCCGGCCCAGAAAGGTGCGGTGTCTGCGTCGCAGCCCCCCGGCACTTCCTGTGGCCCGGCCCAGAAAGGTGGGGTGTCTGCGGCGCAGCCCCGGGCAGATCCTGTGGCCCGGCCCAGAAAGGTGGGGCGGCTGCGGCGCAGCCCCGGGCAGATCCTGTGGCCCGGCCCAGAAAGGTGCGGTGTCTGCGTCGCAGCCCCCGGCACTTCCTGTGGCCCGGCCCAGGAAGGTGGGGTGTCTGCGGCGCAGCCCCCGCTGCTTCCTGTCGTCCGCGCCTGAGCGTGGCGCCTCGTTGGTCCCCGCGCTGGGAACTTCCGGCTCTGTCGCCGGTCCCACCCCCTGCGCCCGCGGAGTGACCCATGGACCGGACCCCGCGACCCATCGAGATCGACACCCTCCCCTTCGCCGGGATGATGCTGCTGCTCATCCCCATGCTCCTCGCGAGCGTGCAGTTCGCCGCCATCGCGACCATCGACGCGGCGCAGCCGGCGATCGCCGACGGAACGTCGCCGCCCGATGCGACCTCCCTGCACCTCACCGTCGGGCTCCACGACCGCGGCTACACGATCAGCGCCCGCGACGGCGCCCTCGTCGAGCTCGGTTGGGACGGCCCGCGGGAGATCCCCCTCGCCGTCGACGGCCACGACGTCTCCGCCCTCAGCGAGGCCATGCGCGAGGTGAAGCGTGCCTGGCCCGACGAGGTGGATCTGATCCTCAGCCCCGGCGACGCCGTCCCCTTCGAGGTCCTCGTGGCCACGATGGACGCGACGCGCGAGGACGCGCACGGAGCGCTGTTCCCGCGGGTGGCCCTCGCGGCGGTCAAGGAGTAGTTGGGTTCGGGTGGTTCAGGGCGCGCACGGGCGCCACCGGGCTACTCGACCGTCAGCCGCACTTCCTGCCAGGCGACGCCGCCGTCCCCGTCGCGCGCGATCAGGAACAGGCGGACCGGCCCCGTCAGCACCGAGCAGGGCGCCGTCCAGCCGAAGGCCCGGTCGGGCTCGAACTGCTCGCTCAGCCCCGCGCCGCCGCCCCCGAAGCCCTCGCCCTGCTGGGCCTCGGGCTCGCCGTCGGTGGGCTCGTAGCAGGTGGGGCCGTCGTCCTGGAGCCCGCCCCCGCCGAAGCCTCCCCCGAAGCCGTCGTCGTCGTCGTCCGCGACCACGGGCAGGCCCGGCTCGCCGTGGGTCCAGTAGAAGTCGACGTCCGTCTCGTCCGGCTCCTTGTCGTCGGTGAGCTCCACGTCGAAGCGCACCCCGCCTCCGGCCTCGATCACGCCGAGGTCGATGAAGCCGTCGATGCCGGTGATGCCGTCGTCCTCGAAGATCTGGACGCCGTCGTTCACCGTGATCTTCGTGAACTCCGGGTTCGCGTTCCAGCCCTCGGGGGTGACCTCGGCGAACGCCTCGAGCTGCGCGAAGTAGTCGTCGTAGGGGCGCGTGCCGGGGCCCGTGGGGAACGTGGGCAGCGCCTCGAAGTCCGGCACCAGGAAGTTCACGAACTTGAGCGCCTCGCGCTTCTTGTCGTCGTTCTCCGCGAAGTAGGTCAGCGGCAGGAGCCCCGCGTTGTGCTCCGTGGGCAGGAACTCCGGCGGCTCCACCGAGTCCCGCGCGCCCCCGCCGCCGAGCAGAGCCCCGAAGTCCAGCTGGAGCTGGTTCGTGTACGGCCCCTCGGGGACGAGCTCCTCGAGCAGCTCGGCGCCCTCGAAGTCCTCGCCGAGATCCAGGGTCCAGGTGTGGGTGACGCCGGACTGGTCCTCGTCCAGGGGGTCCACGTTGAGCGCCGTCAGGGTCACGCTCGGGAGCGACTGCCCGTCGAGCACGAGCACGGCGGGCTCCTGCTGGATCGCGATCGTCCGCAGGTTGATGATCGCGTTCTCGTTGGGGAACGTCGGGAAGCAGCCCGCGAGGAGTGCGGCGCCGAGCATCGACAGCGTCAGGAGCGAGGCCCGCATCAGAACTCCACCCGCACGCCGACGTTGATGTTCGGGAACGTCTGGAACGTCAGCTCTTCCTCGTACGCGTAGTCGTAGAACACGAAGTCCCCGGTGACCGCGGCGTAGACGTTGGTGATGTCGATGAAGACCTCGGCCGTGTGCGTCTTCTGGCGGATCTTCTTGTCGAGCCGCAGGTCGAGCTGGTGGTACGGCTTGTTCCGCGCGGTGTAGAGCCCGCCGTAGGTCGGCACGAACTGGTCGATGTCCGCGAAGTAGACCGCCTTCTCCACCGGCGTCGTCGGGTTGCCGGACTGGAACTGGAACCGCGCGCCGAGGCTGATCTCGCCCGGGAACCGCGCCTGAAGCACCGCCGTGATCTGGTGCCGCCGGTCGTTCTGGAAGAACCGCCACTCCTCGTTGTCGAAGTCCTTGCGCTGCGCCCAGGACAGCCCGTAGCCGAGCCAGCCCACGAGCCGCCCGCCCGGGAACAGGTTGAACCGCGTGAACAGCTCGGTGCCCCAGATCCGGCCGATCCCCGCGTTCGACAGGCCGTTCGTCGGGTCGTCGTCGTTCGGGTCGGAGAAGTCGAAGCCGAGGTCGGCGAACGCCGCTGCGTCGCCGAAGCTGTTGCTGCTCACGGTCTGGTTGTCGAGGAACTTCGCGTAGCCCTGCAGGTTCACGTTCAGGAACGACCCGGGCTGGATGTTCACCGCCAGGTTCACGTGCCACGCGCCCTCGGGCCCGAGCTGCGGGTTGCCCGAGATCGGCGACAGCTCCTCGCTCGAGGGCGACTGGAGGTACCGGCCGCCGGCGAGGCTGATGCGCAGCTGCTCGATGGGCTCGAAGCCGATGCGCCCGCGCACCTGGGGCATGACCTGGGTCAGGTCGTTGCGCCAGTCGATGCGGAACTCCGGCGCGATGGTGAGCATCTCGATGGGCTTGATGGGGAGGCCCACGTACCCGCCGACCCAGACGCGGGTCTGCCGCCCGCTCCCGACGACGTTCTCCTCCTGCCCCGTCGACGTGGACGGCCCCGTGTCCTCGCGGCTCAGGGGCGGCAGGTTCTCCGAGAGGCGGATCCCGTCGATCTCGACCAGGAAGCCGCTGTCGAGCTGCAACCAGGGGAGGATGGGCAGGTTGAGGTCGTCGAAGACGTGGAAGGTGGTGTGGCGCTCGCGACGGCTGATGATGTCCAGCGCGTTGAACTCGGTGCCCCACAGCGTCAGGGCGACGCCCGCGCGGTTCCGGATCTTCCTGTTCTTCCCGAGCCGGAAGTCGCCCCGCAGCGTGAAGCGGTGCATGTCGGTGCGGGTGTCGAAGAGCCCGCGCTCCTCGCTGTCTTCGTCGCCGCTGTCGACGACCTTGATCCCGTCGAGGGTGCCGATGTAGCTCAGGTGGGCGGTGACCCAGTCGGCGAGGTCGAACTCGAGGATCGCCTGCTGGTCCTGGGCGAACGGCGCGGTGGTCAGCTGCAGCCGCTCGGCCTGGGGGTAGACGAGGCGGATGATGAGGTCGAAGTAGGTGCGCCGCACGCCCACGTAGAAGCGCGACTTCTTCGTGATGGGACCCTCGATGGCCGCCCCGGACTGGCCGATGCCGATGTCCACGAACCCGCCGACCCGTTCGGACTTCGGGTTCCGCAGCTCGATGCCGAGGACGCCGCCGGTCAGGTCGCCGAAGCGGGCCTCGGGCGCTGCCGGCCGCAGGTAGGCCTGCTCGAGGATGTAGTCGCCGGTGATCGTCTGGTTCGTGATCGAGTGGAGCAGGATCGGGACCGGCAGGCCGTCCATGTACAGGACGCTGTCCTCGGACGCGGCGCCGCGGATGATCGGGGCCTGGTTCGTCGACGCGAAGCCCCCCGCCTGCACGGGCGACTGCCGGATGACGCCGGGGAGCGACTGCATCGCCGCGATGGGATCCCCGCCGGCGCCGGGCATCTTGCGCAGCTCCTGCTGGGTGAGGACGCGGCTCGGCGTGTCGCCCCCGCGGCGGGCGACGACCGTGGACTCGCTCAGGCCGGTCGGTCGGACGAGGTAGAGCACCTCGCGGAGCACGCCCTCGCCGAGGTCCTCGACGAACTTCTCGGTCCGGTACGCGCCGCCGCCGGTGATGGCGAGGTAGACGCCCGGGGCGATGTCGTCGATGACGAAGTTGCCGTCGGTGTCGGTCTCGACCGTGTAGGCGGCCTCCTCGTCGGGCTCCCAGGTCTCCGCCTTCTCGATGCGCTTCGTGTCCTCGGCGAACTCCTCCTTGCGGGTCGCCGGGTACAGCTCGATGAGGGTCTCCGGGAGGCCGAGGCGCTCGCCCTTGATCTCCAGGCGGCCCGACAGGCGCGCGGGGGGGATCTGCGGCGGCGGCGGCACCGGCCGCAGGAACACGAAGGGGTAGTCGATCGTGACGCCGACCGGGGTCCCGTCGGCCGTCTGGGCGGGGAAGAACCGCAGGAAGTACGCGCTCTCCAGCGCCGCGGCATCGACCGCCTCGATGCCCGAGGACGCCTTGACGCTGGCGTCCATCACGTCGCCCTCTTCGTCGATGGCGATCTCGAGCATCACCTGGACGGGCTCGTTCCCGGGCTCGAGGACGCCCTCGGGGAGCGGCGGTGGCGCCAGCGACCCCAGCGCCACGGGGAAGGAGACCTGCTGGCCCGCGCCGTCGTCGGCAGCCTCGTCCCCCTCTTCGGCGGTCTGGGTGGCGGCGTCGTCCGCCTGGTCTGCCTTGCTTCCCTTGCCTCCCTTCCCCTGGCCGAACGCCGGGGTGGTGAGGAGCAGGGTCAGCAGCAGGAGGAGGAGACGCCGGGCCATCGGCGCGCATCATAGGGGTCCGGCCGACGGGTTGGGGGGTCCCCTGCCGCGGATCGGGGGCGGTTCCCTCGCGGCTCGTCCTCGAGATCGTCCAACCAGGTTGAGATTGAACTTTACGACCGTAAAGTACCGGCCATGAACGCCCTCGTGCAGACCCGGCCCAGCTTCTACTCCCTCGTCCCTCATCGGGATCGCGCGGACGACCTGTTCGAGGACTACATGCGGTTCCTCGCCGAGCGGAACGGGGACGGCACATCGGTGGATGGCTTCGCCCGACGGGAGGAGCTCATGGACGAGCTCGGCGCGATGGACGCCACCTTCTCCGGCGCGTTCGACAACGTCGTCTTCAACCGGAACTACGCGAAGTTCCAGGACACGGACCTCACCCGGGAGCAGCTCGCGCTGCTGACCTTCGTGAAGATGAACGCGGGGGAGGCGTACGGCGTCGAGGTGACCGGGAAGGCGCGGGCGCACCTGCACGCGCGGGACGAGCCCGTGTACCGCGTGGAGAAGATCCTCGGGGCCGAGGAGGACTACCACACGAAGATGTTGGTGGGCGCGGCGGCGCACTTCGAAGGGATCGCGGTGGAGGGGGCCTGGAGGCCCGCCTGGCCGTTGAAGCTCCTGATCTTCGCCCTCGCGAAGTTCCCGCCGTCGATTTTCCACCCGATCCTCCTCGGGGCGGAGATCAGCGGCGTCTTCAGCTTCAACTGGATGCTGAGCCAGCTCGGCACGCTCTTCCCCGACGACCCGCAGGTGCGCGAGTCAATGGAGCGCCGGCTGATCGAGGTCCTCATCGACGAGGTGGGGCACATCGCCTACAACCGGATCTGCGTGGGGGCCGCGGGCCTCAAGGTCGCCAGGCCGATGGCGAACGCGGTCAACCAGTCCCACGACCAGCTGACCCCGGAGCTCCTCGCCCTCGGCTACGGCCAGGACCGGGCCCAGATCGCCTCCTTCGACTACATGTCGCTCCCCGAAGAGGTCCGGCGCCGCTCCTGGTTCGTGTAGGCCCTGCCCGGACGCGATCCGGTCGCAGACCCGGCGTGCGATGCCTCAGGCCGCCGAGAAGCCGTTTACGCTGATCCCGTGCCCGGCAACCCCAACCCGCCCCGTCCGCCCGCCGAGACCGCCATCGACGGCGTCCTCGTCCAGGACCTGTCCTGGTACTCGGACCAGCGGGGCTCGCTCTCCGTCCTCCTCCGAGGCGACGACGAGGCGCTCTTCGGAGAGCGATTCGGACAGGCGTACGTCACCACGGTCTTCCCCGGGGTCGTGAAGGCCTGGCATCGCCACGAGCATCAGTCGGACCGCATGGTGGGCCTCGTGGGGCACACGCTCCTCGTGCTGCTCGACGGGCGGCCGGACTCCCCCACGCGGGGCGCGATCGTCGAGGAGGTCCTGGGGCCCCGATCGCACCGTCTCGTCACCATCCCCCCCGGGGTGTGGCACGGGTTCAAGAACCTGGGCGCGGGCGAGTCGATGGTCCTGAACCTGCCCGACCGTCCTTACGACGACGCCGCCCCCGACGAGCAGCGCGCCGACCCGCACGCGGCCCTTGCGCCGGGCCTGCCCTCGTACGACTGGTCGCGGCGCGATGGGTGACCGCCCCGGGTCCGGCGGACCTGTGGGCCTCAGCGGACCCGACGATCCCCGGCTGACCTCCCTCGACGTCCCCGATCTCGTCCTCGATCCCGAGGCGCTCGCCGAGTACGCCGGTGATGAGTCGGTGGTGGCTCCCGTGGTGCCCGGAGCGGTCGTGCGCGCCCGCTCGATCGATGACGTAGCGGCGACCATGCGCTGGGCCCATACCCATGGCGTCCCCGTGACTCCGCGGGGGGCGGGATCGGGCAAGGCCGGGGGCTGCGTGCCGGTCCCGGGCGGGGTGGTGCTGTCGCTCGCGGGGCTGGACGCGATCTGCGGCGTCTTTCCCGAGCACGGGTTCGCCGAGGTGGAGCCTGGCGTCGTCACCGGCTCCTTCCGGGACGCCATGGCGGACGAGCATCGCCTCTTCTACCCGCCGGACCCGGCGTCCCTCGACTGGTGCACGCTGGGCGGGAACATCGCGACGAACGCCGGCGGCCCCGTCGCGCTCAAGTACGGGGTGACCGGGCGCTTCGTGATGGGGCTGACGCTGGTCCTCGCGGACGGGCGAGTGATCGAGACGGGGCGGCGGCAGCCGAAGGACGTGGCGGGCTACGACCTGACGTCGCTCGTGGTGGGCTCCGAGGGGACGCTCGCAGTGGTGGTGGGGGCGCGCCTCGCGCTGGTGCCGGCGCCGTCGGAGGTCCGGACGGCGCTCCTCGGGTTCGCGGCGCTCGACGACGCGGCCGCGGCGCTGGTGGACGCGCGGCGTGGCGGCGTGCTCCCCCGGGCGATGGAGCTGGTGGACCCGGTGACGCTGCGGCGGGTGCGGGCACACGCGGCGGGGACCTCGGACCCGTTCGGGCTCGAACAGGCAGTCGCTGACGCCATCCAGGCGCTGCTCCTCGTGGAGCTCGATGGCCCCGTGGGGACCACCGAGGCGTCGCTCTCCGCGCTGCTGGGGGCGCTGGAGACGGCGCCCGTGGCGGTGCGGGAGGCCACGACGACCGAGGAGCGCGCTGGCTTGTGGGAGCTTCGTCGCCAGATCAGCAAGCGGGTGAAGCAGGGAGCGGCGGGCTGGGTCACCGAGGACATCGCGGTGCCCTTGGGCGCGATGCCTCGGGTCGTGCGGGAGCTGGAGGAGCTCGGCGCGCGGCATGGCCTCGAGATCGCCGCCTACGGCCACGTGGGCGACGGGAACCTCCACGTGAACGTGCTCTGGCCGTCTCCCGAGGGCGCCGCCCGGGCCCCCGCTGCGGTGGACGACGTGATGGCGCTGGCGATGCGCGTCGGGGGGACGGTCACCGGCGAGCACGGGGTCGGACGGGCGAAGCGGCGTTGGGTCGACGCCCAGCTGGGTCCGACGCGGGAGCTCCACAGGGCGCTCAAGCGTGCCTGGGACCCGCGGGGGATCCTCAACCCGGGGGTGGGGGCGGTCTGAGAGGGCCCGGAGCCTCGCTCGGGCTGCCGCAGCCTCACCCGGGCGTGCGCGGCATCACTCGGGCGTGCGCTGCACCTTGCTGCCGAGCCCTCCGCTGCGCGCCCGCAGCCCGTGTCCCGCCCGCGCCGCCGACGCCGTCGCGGAGATCAGGTGCGCCATCCCCGCGGCCAGCAGGAAGCTCGTCGTGAGGCGCGCCACCGTCTCCTGGTCCGGCGCGGATCCCGCCGCCCGCAGGAACGCGGCCACGTTGAGCCAGAGGAACGCGGTCACCGCGAAGGTCATCGCGCCCACGACGCGGCTGTCGAGCCAGGCGTCCCCCCAGCCGGGCAGCACCAGGGACCGCCACGCGGCTGCCGCGGGGGTCTTGAAGGCGGTGCCGCAGGACGCGCAGCCCGTCGCGTCGTCCTCCTGAGGGGTGAAGCAGCCGGGGCAGAGCGACCGCGGACGGCCGGTCGGCGGGCGATCGGGGTCGTGGGGAAACGACAGGGCGCGCTTGCCGCTGAAGGGGACGCCGACGAAGCGGCGGGTCCCTCCGGTGGTGAAGATCGAGTGGAGCGGCGTCCCGAGCGAGCCGAGGATGCAGGAGCGCGGGACCTCCTCCAGGTAGCCCTGGGGGCGCAGGCCGGTCCGCGAGGTGTGGATCAGCAGGAGCCGGTCGCTCGTGCCGACGATGAGGTGCCGGTTCGCGAGCAGCGTGGGGGCTCCGAGGAACACGTCGTCGACGAACCAGGACCGCCAGCCGGTGGTGATCAGCTTGATCTTCTCGCCGGGGCGCAGGAGCGCCTTCACCAGGGCAGCGGCCTCGGGGTGCTCGGCTTCGAACACCGAGACGCCGAGCTGGGGGAGGGGCTCCATCGCTCGCATCATGCCGCGCGCCGGCGCAGAGCGAGCGAAGGGGAGGGTCCCCCCAGCGCGCCGGACGCGGGGGTCAGCGGAGCTGGAGGAGCACGTCGAGGGCGGGCTCGTCGAGGACCCACGCCGCTCCGTCGAACGTGTAGGTGTGCAGCCCGGGGATGACGTCGGTGAGCGCGGCGGCGGTGGACGAACCCTCCAGATCCACCACGTCCCCGAGCCGATCTCCGTCGAACTCCGCCGCCACCACCACGAACTCGGGCGCCAGCCCCAGCAAGCGATCTCCGCCGATGAGACCGCCCACGTCGTCCGCCTGCGGATCCGCGAGCCAGTCGAGGAGCCCGTAGCCGGAGTAGTCGAAGTCGGGAAGCCCGTCCGCGTCCGTGTCCTCGTAGGCGACGAGGAGCCCGAAGAGCGTGCGCACGTCCGGCGCCTCGGGCAGGAACGGGACGTCCTCCCAGCGCCCGGGGAACTGGGCGTCGTCGGGGATCGCGTGGACGCTGACCATCCAGCGGGCGGGGAACTCGGTCTCGATGGGGACGTCGTCGGCTTCGAGGGCGAGGCCGTAGGGCGACGCCGACAGCCAGAGCATCGCGGCGCGGGCGGCGTCAACCGGCTCGTCGCCCGCCTCGGCCGTGCCCTCCACCTCGAGGAGCGGCTCGCCGGGCCAGTCGGCGTCGTACAAGGGCTCGCACCCGGCCAGCGCGATGGCGAGCGCGAGCAGCAGCCGGCGGGCGGCTGGTCGAGCGAGCGAGGTGACGCGAGCGGTGTACGGCGAGCCCATCACTCTGAAGATGTCACAGGCCCCCGTCCTGTGACATCACTACTGCGTGGCCCCCTCGATTCACCTCGACCGCGCCGGTCGCGCGGCCCTCGACAGCGCCTATCGGACCTTCGGGTTCCGGGTCCACCGCCGCGCGCTGTCCATCACGGGTCGCGAGGAGGACGCCCACGACGTCACCCAGGCGGTGTTCATCCAGCTCGCGCGCAGCCTCGCCACGCTGCGCAACCCCGCGGGGATCGCCAGCTGGATCTACGTCACCACCACCCGCGAGGCGCTGCAGCTCCTGCGCAGTCGCGGCCGCCGTCGCACGCGGGAGACGCGCTGGAGCCAGTTCGAGCCCCAAGCGTCGCCATCGCCGGAGGCCCGCACGGCGGCGGTCCAGCAGGTGGCCCAGCTCGTGGACTCCGCGCCCGACGAGACGCTGGAGGCCGCGCTCCTCTACTTCGTGGACCAGCTCCCCCAGGACGAGATCGCGCGCCTGCTCGGCCTCAGCCGTCGCACCGTGATCCGCCGCATCAACGCGTTCCGCCTCCTCGCCCAGGAGCAGGAGCGCCGCCAGACCGGAGGTGCCTGATGGCGCTCGAGCCTCTCTCTGTCGACCGCCACCCGAGCCGCATCGAGCTCGAGGACTGGTGGTTCGCCCAGCAGCCCCAGCCTCCGGGAGCGCCCACCGTCGAGCGCGCGGCGGCGGACCTGCTGGAGATCGGCCAGCACGTGACCGGCTGCGGGGACTGCGGCGCGGCGCTGGCCGCCCTCGAGGACGAGCGCCGCGCCTTCCTCGACGCCCACCCCCTGGACGACCTGCTCGGCGACGCCCCCATCGATGCGCCTGCGCCCGCGAACCGGCTGCGCTGGTTGCTCCCCCTCGTCGCCGTCCTCGCCCTTGGCTTCTTCCTTGGCACCTGGGTGACCGGAGGATCCACGCCCCAGGACGAGCCGGGCCTGCGTCCCAAGGGAGGCGGCGCGACGGTGCAGGTCACGGACACGCGGGGCGCTCCGATCACCCCCGTCGCCGGCGACGTCGTCCGCTTCTCCGTGCGCCTCGAGACCCCGGGGTATCCGCTGCTCGTGGTGGTCCAGGCCGACGGCGCCACCTCGGTCGCCTACCCCCCTGATCTGCACGCCCAGCGCGCGGTCCCCGCGGGCGAGCCTCTCCTGCTGCCCGGCGCCGCCGCCCTGGACGGGTACGCCGGCCGCGAGGAGGTGCGGATGTGGGTCGCCGAATCTCCCTGGACCGACGCGGCGATCGAAGAGCGCGGCGCCGAGCCGCTCGCCACCACCGTGCTGAGGGAGGCGCCCTGACTTGAGCTCGTCCTGGCTGCGGCTGCTGCTGCTCGCGCTGCTCCTCCCGTCCATGGCGGAGGCGGGGCGGCTCGTGCTGTCCGTGGGCCACGACCGGGGGGACGCGGACCAGCCGCGTTTGCGGTGGTCGGAAGCGGAGGCGGCGGAGTTCGCGGACCTGATGGTCCAGCTCGGTGGGGTCGACCCGGCGGACGTGACGGTCCTGGCAGGTCCCGACGCCGACACGCTCCGGAGCGCGGTGGACGACCTCGCCCAGCGCGCCCGCCTCGCCCCCGGCGACGTCGAGGTGGTGGTCTACCTCTCGGGGCACGCGCGGGACGGCGCCCTGTCGCTGGGCGGCGATGGGCTGCCGCTCGCCGAGCTCCGCGCGCGCATCGAGGAGATCCCCGCGGACTCCGTGGTGGTGGTGGCGGACGCCTGCACGTCGGCCACGGTCCTGCGTCGCAAGGGGGTGCGGGCGCTCGGCGGCTTCACGATGGACAAGCCCGGCGCCGAGGGCGTGCAGGGGCGCGTGTGGATCGCCAGCGCGGGCCCGTCGGAGCCCGCCTACGAGTCCGACCGAAGCGGAGGCTCGCTGTTCGCCCGGAACCTGTTTGCGGCCCTGCGCGGGGCCGGGGACACAGACGGCGACGGCACCGTCACCCTGTCCGAGGCGTACGCCTACCTCTACGCGCGCACCCTCGCCGACGCCCTCGACCAGGCGGGCAGCCCGCAGCGGGCCCACATGGAGACGGACACGTCCGGCGCGGGCTCGCTGACGTGGACGACGCCCGGACGAGGCGCCGCTCGGCTGCTGCTGCCCGACGACATCGCCGGGGCCGAGGTCTGGATCGTCGATGCCGAGCGGGACCGCGCGGTCGTGGAGCTCGCCGAGGCCGCGCCCGGCTCCATCGCGCTCTACCCCGGTCGCTTTCTCGTCTACGTGCGGCGGGGCGGCGCGGCGCGGGTCACCTCGTTCCAGGTGGGCCCCGGGGGGACCCACCGGCTGTCCGGGGAGGGACGATTGGCGTCCCTGTCTCCGGTACGCACCCGAGGCGGAGGGTTCCTGCCGCGGCGCCTCGAGCTCTCCGGGATCGTCCGGGTGCGCAGTCCGCTGGGGCCCGGCGGCGCCACGGTGATCGGGGGCGGGGTCTCTGTCGACGGACAGCTCACGGGAGTGCTGCGGGTCGGGGGGACGTTCACCGTCGCCGGGGGGCGCTTCGACGCCGTGCGGAGCGCGGTCGACCAGGTCGAGGTCGGCGGGAGCGTGGGCGCGTTCCTGTCGCCCGCGGGGCGGATCCAGCCTCTGTTCGGGGGCCGTCTCGAGCTCGGCGCGGTCGTCCAGAAGCCCGAGCCCCGCTCCGCCACCTGGTACTCCGTCGGAGCCACGACCACGACGTCCCGCGCGGCGTTCGTCCCGGCGGTCCTCGTCGAAGGCGGCGTCCTGTTCCGCCTGGGCGACGGCTTCGTGCTCCGGGCCGCCGCCGACGCGGGGATCGCCGTCCAGCCGGGTGACGACGGCCCCGGCCCGGGCTTCCGCGCCGGATTCACCCTGGGCATCGGCGGCCTGCCGTGAGGCGAGGACGCCCCGCCTGCCTCAACACCCCTCGTCGATGACGCCGTCGCAGTTGTCGTCGACGCCGTTGCACTGCTCGGTGGCGCCGGGGTAGCGCGCGCCATCCCCGTCGTCGCAGTCCTCGCAGGCTCGGGCGCCGTCGCTGTCGTCGTCCGCCTCGTCGTCGGTGGTGATCTGCATCGGGAACAGGTTCCCGGTCGTTGGGTCGTCCGTGACCATCGGCGGCGCCACGCCCACGTCGGCGCTGAACCCACCCACCAGCGAGCCCCACGACAGGGCCACGGGCAGCGAGCCGCTCGCGTTGTCGTTCCACCGGTAGGCCACCGGGGCGGTCCAGGACGTCACCAGCGCGTAGAACTGCCCCGGCACGAACTCGACGTCCCACGCCGGGGAGGGGTGCAGCGTCCGCTGGTCGCCGCGGCTCGCCGGCACCTCGGTGGAGCCCTGCGTCACGCGGGTGAAGGGGCCCGTCGCCGCCGTCCCTTCGTAGACAGCCCAGCCCAGGACGGTGCCCGCGGGGGCGGTGAGCTCCTGCTCGAAGCGGGTGAGGAGCGCGGCGGCGCTGGCCTGGACGATGGCGCCGCGGGTGCGGTTGGCGCCGGTGAAGGTCTGGGTGGAGATCAGATCGGACCAGGTCTCGGCGGTGCGCCCGTCGCAGTTCGAGTCGGCGCCGTCGCACAGCTCGGGGGCGCCGGGGTAGATCGCCGAGTCGGTGTCGTCGCAGTCCTCGCTGGCGACGACACCGTCGCCGTCCACGTCGTTGGGGGCTGCGTCGTCGTCGTCGGCCGCGTCGTCGTCGTCGGCTGCGTCGTCGTCGTCGGCTGCGTCGTCGTCGTCGGCTGCGTCGTCGTCGTCGCCTGCGTCGTCGTCGTTGGCCGCGTCGTCGTCGTTGGCCGCGTCGTCGTCGTCGACCACGTCGTCGTCGTCGCCGCGGCGGGTCGGACAGCCGGCGAGAACCAGGGCCAGAGCGAGCGCCGCCCCCGCCGTCCACCACCTCACGCGCATCACCTCACCCTCCTCGCGCCTACCTTGTCACACGTCCTCCTCCCTCGACATCTCTAGGATGAACGACGGCGGGCACCCCGCTCGCGTCCGCATCGAAGGACCGATCATGAACCGACGCCTCCTGCCCCTCCTCGGAGCCCTCGCCCTCGCGGCCTGTGACGGCTCCGGCACCCTCGCCACCAACGCCATCGGGTCCGAGGGCGGCACCGTCCGCACCGGCGACGGCCTCGCCGAGCTCGTCGTCCCCGCCGGCGCTCTGACCGAGGACGTGGCCATCACGATCACCGCCTACGAGGGCGCGGTCCCGGGCGCCGCCATCGCCCCGGCCTGGGACTTCCAGCCCGACGGACTGACCTTCGAGGTCCCCGCAGTTATGCGCCTGACCTTGCACGACGACATCGACCCCTCGACGGTCGACGGCGCGACCCTCGGCTGGCTCGAGGGCAACGAGTTCTTCCCCATCGAGGGGGACACGGTGGTCTACGACGACGGCACGGTGGAGGGTGAGGTCACCCACTTCACGCCCTACTCCGTCGTCGGTGGCACCGACAACGACGGCGACGGCTACACGGTCGTGGGTGGCGACTGCGACGACAACGACGCCGCGGTCTATCCGGGCGCGCCCGAGCAGTGCAACGGCGCCGACGACGACTGCGACGGCGTGGTCCCCCAGGCCGAGGGCGACTGGAACGGCAACGGCATCCCCGATTGCGCGGAGAACTTCATCGACGCAGACGGTGACGGCTACCCCGCCACGGCGACGCCTGGCATCCCCGCGGACTGCGACGACACCGATCCCCTGACCTACCCCGGTGCCCCCGAGCGCTGCGACGGGATCGACAACGACTGCGACGGCGCGCTGCCCGCGAACGAGACGGACGCGAACAACAACGGGATCATCGACTGCCTGGAGTCGGGCGGGACGGACGCGGACGGCGACGGCTTCCCGGCGAGCGGGGGCGGCGCGATCATCGACTGCGACGACAACGACGCGACCATCTACCCGGGCGCCCCCGAGCAGTGCAACGGCCTCGACGACGACTGCGACGGGCAGATCCCCGCGAGCGAGACCGACGCGAACGGCAACGGGATCCTCGACTGCAACGAGCCGGGGAACTTCTTCACCTGCTTCGACGGCAACGACAACGACAACGACGGCTGGATCGATCTGGACGACCCGGACTGCGCCAACCCCCAGTCCGGTCAGGAGACCGGCGGGCTCGGCACCACCCAGTGCAACGACGGCCTGGACAACGACGGTGACGGCAACGTGGATGCCGACGACGTCGACTGCGTCGACGGCTACGACACCAGCGAGTAGCGCCTCCCGAGGGGCGCCGGGCTGCTACATAGCGGGTGTGTCGACCTTTTCCCCGCTTTGCCGCCCGGCGCTCCTCGCGCTCCTCCTGACTCCCCTCATCGGCTGCCCCGCCCAGGCGCCCCGCCCGCCCGAGGCCTGCAAGACGGCCGACGTGCAGCCCCTGCGCTTCACGGACGTGTCCGAGGAGTGGGGGCTCCGCGACCTCAGCGCCATCGGGTTCCGGCTGACCACGGCCGACTACGACGGGGACGGCTGGCCCGACCTGGCCACCGGGCTGGGGATCAACGACGGCCGCCGGGACGACTTCACGGACGCCGAGGCTGTCCGGCGTCGCTTCCTCCTCCGCAACGCCGGCGGTCGGTTCGAGGACGTCACCCAGTCCTCCGGGTTCGCGGCGCGGCGGACCTCCCCCGAAGGCGGCACCGACACGGACGGGGGCCGCCCCTTCAACTTCGCCATGTGGGCCGACGTGGACAACGACGGCGATCTCGACGGCGTCACGCTGACGGGTCAGTGGGAGATCGACGCGGACGCGCCCGACGAGGGCGACCGGTCGGAGGTCCTCCTCAACAACGGCGACGGCACCTTCTCGCTCGCCGACCTGAGCAGCGACCCGTCCGAGCTCCACGAGACGTTCCTGCACACGACGTCGGCCACGTTCCTCGACGCTGACCGCGACGGCCGCATCGACCTCTTCGTGGGCAACCAATACGGGGTCTTCGGCAGCCACGCGTCCGCCGAGCAGGACCACCTCTACCTCGGCGCCGGCGACGGGCTGTTCCGCGAGCGCACCCGGGACGTGGGGCTCGAGACCGAGGCCGGCGGGTCGCGGAACCCGGCGAACACGTCCGACTACACCGACGACGAAGGCGGCAACGTGCGGTGGGCCACCTTCGGGGTCACGTCGTGCGACATCGATGGCGACGGGGACAGCGATCTCCTGACCCAGACCTACGGCCGCGGTCTCAACCAGATGTGGCTCAACGACGGCCAGGGCAACTTCACGAACGCCACTGCCGGCTCCGGCTGGTCCCGGGACGAGGGCGACGACTACTCCACCGACGAGCGGTTCCGCTGCTACTGCGCCAACGAGGGTGCGGGCGCGTCCGACTGCGCGGGGGTGCCGAGCCCGCGCATCGGCTGCAGCGCGGGCCAGTGGCTCGCCGGTTGGGATGACGCCATCCACCGCCTCGGGGGCAACACGTTCGCCGCGGTGTGCGCCGATCTCGACAACGACGGCGACGCGGATCTGGCGACCGGGGAGATCCGTCACTGGTGGACGCCTGGGGCCTCGGATCCCTCGAACATCGCGTGGAACGACGGAGGGGCGCCTCCGACCTTCTCCCGCCAGCCCCTCGACGAGACCGGTCTCGCCCAGGAGCCCCCGGCCGACGACTGGAACGAGGGCGACCTGACCGTCGGCGCCTTCGACTTCGACAACGACGGCTGGCTCGACCTGCTGCGCCCCCAGAGCGACTACCCGGACACGCGGATGTTCCTCTACCGGAACCGGCGGGACGGGACCTTCCGCGACGAGGCGGAGGACGCGGGGATCGACTTCGAGCGGGCCGCGGGGCTGGCGGTGGCCGACTACGACCGGGACGGCGACCTGGACGTCGCGGTCGGCTACTCGCGGATGCGCTGCGGCGGCGAGTGCACCTACGACACGAACGAGGTGCACCTCTTCCGCAACGACGGCGCCGAGCAGGTGAACAGCCTGACGGTGCGGCTGCAGGGGTCGGGCCGGGGCGGCACGAACGCCTCGGGGATCGGCGCCGAGGTGCGCGTCACCGCGGGTGGCGTCACCCAGGTCCGCGAGCTGACGGGCGGGCACGGCCACTCGGGCATCCAGAACACCCTGGCCCTGCACTTCGGACTGCGCGGCGCGTGCGTGGCGGAGACGGTGGAGGTCCGCTGGAACGACGCCGCGGGCACGGTCCAGACCTATCAGAACCTGCCGGCGAACTACGAGACGGTGCTGGTCGAGGGGGAAGACCAGCCGGTGTGGCCGAGCTGGGACGGGGGCGAGTAGGGCTCGCTACTGCGGCGGCTCCACCACCAGGGGACCCTCGGGCTGCTCGGTGGGGGCGGCCATCACGCGCTTGAGGCGCACGCGGTCGGCGGGGCCGGTCCAGCTGCCGTCCTTCAGCTGCGTCACCGACTTGCGGTAGATGAGCAGGTTCAGGGCGTGGGTCGGCCAGTCGTGCTCGATCTTGATGCGCGAGGAGTTCTCGTCGCGGTCGGTCTTGCCCGAGCCGATGCGCCGGACCATGAGCAGCTGGATCCACTTCGCCGTCTGCTCCTTCGGCTTGTCGAAGACGAGGCGCATCTCCTCGAGGCGGTAGCCCGAGTACGTGCACGACAGCTCGCCGGTGCTGCCGAGCAGCTCCCACTCCTGCTCCTTCTTGCCGTCGGCGAAGGTGCTGTCCTGCTGGGGACACGTGGTCTCCGCGAAGGCGCATCCGGTGGTCGCGGGGAGCAGAGAGCAGAGCATCGCGTCAGCGCGGGCCCAGTCGGAGGCGACCTGCGCGGAGAAGTCGGCGCGGGCGTAGCGGACCCGCCCGTCCTCGACGACCTCGCGGATCTCCACGCCCTCCCAGGGCCACGCCCACGTCTTCTTCTTGCGACCGCGCTTGCGCTCGGACGTGTAGATCGCGTCGCCCCAGTGGGGCTCGTACCACTCGACCAGCTTCTTCGCGTCGCCCTCGTCGGGCTTGCGGTACTGGAGGCGAATGATGGAGAGGCCCGAGGTGGAGAAGTAGAGCGCCACCTGGATGCGCTCCCCGAACATCTCCGTGTCCTCGGTGAGGAGGAGGCGCCCGCCGACGGTGCCCTCGGGCTGCGACTTCGGCTCCTTCTCGTACTTCGTCGTGTACTTCGCCTTCACCTGCTCCACGGACATGCCCCACTTGAGGCCGAGGGAGTCGAGGCCGTCGACGGCATGTGCCGGACGCGGCAGCGCGACGAGGAGGGCGAGCGAGAGAGTGAGGAGGGCGAGACGCCCCACGAAGCTGGTCACAGGTTCCTCCGCGCGGGGGCGAACGGTAGCGCACCGCCAGTCCCGTGGCGGCGCGGGTACCAGGGTGGACCGGGCCGGCGGGCGCGAGGGGATCAGGGCGCGCCGGGTGCG
>Ga0213839_1000337_pt1 | contig 71751 bp, 55 predicted proteins | sample SWPATP21_FD_160075 | JGI IMG/M metagenome (GOLD analysis project Ga0213839, IMG submission 160075) | Coastal seawater microbial communities from Marineland, Florida, United States - SWPA TP2 #1 | ecosystem: Environmental > Aquatic > Marine > Coastal | place: USA: Florida | collected 2016-08-14
AGTTTTCCTGTTGTAAGTTCATCCAGAATTTTAAGTTTAAAAGATTCTGAATACCGTCTGATCACTTTGTCATTTTTGTACATAATGTTTAAAATTATGTAGCCTTTATTCAGGACGGGTCAAAATTACTTACAACGGTCTCGGCTATGAGTAGTTGCGTGGGTTAGTACTTAACATTGCAAGTACACACCAAGCTGAAAATCCGCGAGGATTTTCAGAAGTAGGCGAGAACCAGCAATTACTTATAGCCATTGTTAGGGCACGTTATTTATTCCAGTTATTAATTGTTGCATTTACGAATTCAGAGATATATTCTGAATCACTATTCTCAAAAGTTAGAATATATTTTTTTGCCTTTGTACCTTTCATTTTTGATAATGCCATTAGATAGTAATAACAATTTCCATCACTTCCTTCTCTTTCTTTTTCGCTTATCTCAATAATTCGGTCAATTGAACTTTTGTCATTTAGGTTTGCAAGTCCAATAGATGCATTTCGGTTCATTGAAAATCCCGAATCTTCATTATATATGACATCTTTGAAAATTCTTTTGTGTTCTTCTTTTGGAAATTTAGACAAATACTCTATTGCAGTTCTTTTCCATTCAGAGCTTTCATATGTATTGTAAATATCTGCATAAATAGTTTGAAGAGAATCTACATTATTATTGATGAGGATTTCTGTAATTGGTGAAACACGTTTTCCTGGGTTTTTTAGTAATTCGATAAGCTTCGCAATTACTGTTTTTGATTTAGTGTTTTTTAAAGCATCTACAGTCCAATATTGAACAGAAGAATCTTCGTTGTCCATATAGTTCAGAAATATTTCTTCTGAAACGGGATCTTCTCGATTTTCAAGAACTCTAATTAGTTCTTTTTGAATAGTTAGATGTTTTGTTGTTTTTAAAGTTGTTTGAACATCATTTAACAATTCGTCAGAGAATAGAAGTGGTTTTCTTAAAGTATTGAAATAGTACTTTTCGGGGATTTCTCTATTTGAAACCAATTCAAGCCAATATTTGACGCTTTCAGGCTTCTTTGATTCTAAAAATCCATTTAAAACATCTTTGTCAACAGTTTCTTGGGAATTAGCAAGTTGTTTTAAATAATCTACATCTTCCTTTGTTGGACTATTTGCCAAAGCTTCTATAGCAATGGGACGAGTTTTTATACTGTCTAATAAGGGAATAAAAGTCTCTTTTAAATTCCCCATTTCTAATTCTTTTACAGAATATATTGCATAACCTTTTATGTTATAATCCCAATTCTTTACAGCATCAAGTAATAGCTTTTCAGTCTTTTCATTCTTTCCAGTTTTTGAAAGTAATTGTGCAGAAAGAACTTTAGCCTTTAAGTTTGTACTATTAATTCTGTTGTAAGTAGTATTTTGAAGTGAATCTTTGTTTAATTGGAAATACATAGGTATCATATGACTGTCTCCAAAATTCTCGTTCTCAATTAAGAAGTCAAAAAGAGGCGTTGTATGATTTGTTTGTAAGTACATTAATGCCATTCCACACCAAATTAGGTTTCCTTTGGTTTTTTCTATTTTCAATTTTTCTAAAAGTACCTTTTCGAAACTTTTATCTCCAGATCCAGCAATTACGAGATAAGAAAGCAACCTCTGGTTTGGGTTGTCAGAATTTAGTAAAGTCGGGATATTGTTTTTATAATCATCAGTATTTTTAAATTCTGAAAGCGGATATTGAACTATTCGTTCGTTTTTTATACTTGCAGTTAGTTGGGTTATGTCACTATGAGGCGTTAGTAAATTAGAATACGTTCTGAACATTTCATTCAATTCGGATTCGCCAAATTCTGTTTCTGTAGCATTTATAAAATCCCTTTTAAAATCGTCAATATTCTGTCCAAATGAAGCGATTGAAATTAAAAATGTTACTAAAATTATGATGTATTTCTTCATTTCGTTCTAATGTGCCCTAACGGTCTCGTATAACCGTCAGTTACGGGTTAAATTAGCGATTATTTTCGGATTAAACACAAGCCTTAGCAATTCCGAGTGGATTCGGACGTAGTCGAATCCGCCGTAATTGCGGTTATACATTGTTGGCAACTGGCTTTTATTCCGTTTAACAGTTTCCACAGGTTTCATTTGGTTCAGCGTTCAGTAATTCCGTTCCGCATTTTTCACAGTTCCGTTTTTTCATCAGTCCAATATCCAGTTTGAGTAAATAATTCAACCGATTCAATCCATTTTTTATATTCCACGCTTTCAAAGTCAACATCTCCATTTGAGTCAGTTGGTGGTTCAGGTTGATTTCCATTTAAAAATCCGTTTATCCAATATTTTGAATATTCAGACATTTGCTCAATTTCCGATATTGACACGAAAAAACTCCGTTCCTTTTTTGGACACCAAGCATAAATTCGTCCGCGAAAAGTATGTGGATTTCCAATCAGATAATGTTTTCCTTCACAACCTTTGTGATTAAACCACAAATTCTCATCAAATTCAATTTCGTTCGTCATTTTTTTCAGCTTGTTGCCAACGATCTCGTATAACCGTCAGTTACGGGATTAAAGTTAATGATTTTTAGAGAGTTGTAGTGTTTGGTGAATAAAAAAGTTCCGATAAGCTATCTGTAATAGTCTCACCGGAACTTTTTAAATAATTATTAATAAGTTTTTATTTACTCAGCAGTTTCTTCCATAGTGTGATATACGTTTTGTACATCGTCATCTTCTTCAAGCTTTTCTAATAGTTTTTCAACATCTTCAGCTTGTTCTGCAGTAATTGCTTTGGTAACTTGTGGTATACGCTCAAATCCTGAAGATAAAATTTCAATGTTATTGGTTTCTAAATAGGCTTGTATTTTTCCAAAACTTTCAAATGGAGCATAAATCATTACACTGGTTTGCTCGTTTCCATCAGCATCTTGGTCAGTGTCTTCAAATACCTCTTCTACACCAAAATCAATGAGCTCCAATTCTAGTTCTTCAAGATCTATTCCGTCACTTTTTACTTTAAAGTTACAGGTATGGTCAAACATAAACACTACCGAACCTGATGTGCCTAAACTACCATCGCATTTATTAAAATAACTTCTTACGTTTGCTACTGTACGTGTATTATTATCAGTTGCAGTTTCAACCAAAATAGCAATACCATGTGGTGCATAGCCTTCAAATAATACTTCTTTATAATCGCCTTGGTTTTTATCGGACGCACGTTTTATGGCACGTTCAATATTGTCTTTAGGCATGTTTACCGATTTGGCATTTTGTATTACTGCTCTTAACCTGGAGTTACTGTCTGGATCAGGACCACCTTCTTTAACAGCCATTACAATATCTTTTCCAATACGTGTAAAGGCTTTACTCATTGCAGACCAACGTTTCATTTTTCGCGCTTTACGAAATTCAAAAGCTCTTCCCATAAATTGTTACTTAATTTAAAATTTTGACCAAATGTAATAAAAATGTAGCGTTGTAAAAACAACTATTCTTGAACTTCTACAATTGCTTCAATAGCTTCGGCTAGTTTAAAATCTTTTTCGGTAACACCATTGGCACTATGTGTTGAAAGCGAAATAGTGAGTATGTTGTACACATTGGTCCAGTTTGGATGATGATTTTGTGCTTCGCATTCAAAAGCTATTCGGCTCATGGCACTAAAGCAGTCTTTAAAATTATCGAATTCAAACTCTACATGAATAGCGTTTTCGTAATATTCCCAGTCAGGGAAACGTAATAGTTTTTTTTCTATAGCATCTTGGGTAAGGAGTGTCATAAAAGTTAAATAATTTGGTTACCCTTAAAGGTAATAAATTATTGGTTAATTAACGTGAATAATATGAGTCACTTCGAGTAAAATTCTGCAAGAATTTTGTATCGAGAAGTGTGTTTTTGATAGAAATTTTCTTGTTTTCGATACAAATTCCACTCATTTTAATAGTGAAATTCACTCTAACTGACGAAAATTTCTTATCCGTTATTCACGTTAACTATTGTGTTGTTTTTCCAACTCTTGCAAAACCTGTGTGCTAGATATTTGTAAGTGCTTTGGTAGCAAATTGTATTTAGGTAATACTGCTAAATATCTATCTTCATTAGTGGTAAAAACATGCTTGAAATTAACACGCTTTTGGGTGTGAAGTTTTACAATGTCTTTTATGAATTCATCATGATGCACCAAATCAGTACTTCCTAAATGAAAGATACCATATTTATTACGGTTAATAATATAATGTACTTGTTGGGTAATTTTACTGTCAGTAGTCACATTCATGATAACATTAGGAAAAATTTCTACTGAAGTCCCTTCTAAAATATGCTGTTGAATTTCCTTTATTCTAGGACATTGTACGCCTAATACTATTGGAAGTCTTAAGATTACTACTTGCTGTTTTGGAAGTCGCAAGAGCATGTTTTCAACTTTAATTTTAAAGTGTCCGTAAATACTATTACTAAAGGTTTTATCGAGCTCGTAACTTGGAAATTTGCTATAAGCATCAAATGCATTTGCTGAAGAAATGAATATGATTTTACAGTTTTTGTTAGTTTGAAGATACTCAGCAATGTGTTTGTGCGCTGTTACTTGCGCATGAAAATCGCCTCTAAGTGCTGAAACAATGATGGTAGGTTTTACAGCTTCAATAATTTCAACAACATCGTCTTCTTCAACATCATACTGAAAAAAATGTTGGTTCTTTTCAAACTCACGTTTAGCAGTTCGGTAGGTACCAAATGTTCTAAAATATGCACATAGCTCTTTGTAAATGGAGTTACCTAAAAAACCACTTGCACCAAGAATTAAAACAGTATGTTTGTTTTCGTTTTTCATTTATACTTATAAACTAAACGTTTTAAAATATAGATTGATTGGCGAGCGTAGTAAATTGCTCTAAGGCTTTCATGCCAAGTTTAGAGTTTCCGCGTTCATTTAATCCAGGAGACCAAACTGAAATTACAAACTCATTAGGAAGTAAGGCTACAATACCACCACCAACGCCACTTTTTCCTGGTAAGCCAACCTCAAAAGCAAACTCTCCAGCTTCATCATAAAAACCACAGGTAAGCATTATAGCGTTAATACGTTTGGCTTGACTTTTAGTAAGTCGTGCTTTATTAGCAAGACATTTTCCTTTATTAGCAAACAAATGAAATGCCTTTGAGAGTTGTGCACAAGACATTTGTAATGCACATTGATGAAAGTAAAAGTCTAAAACCACTTCAACATCATTATTTAAGTTGTTGAATGATTTTAATAGGTTAGCAGCAGCATAGTTGTTAAAACCTGTTTCTTTTTCAGATTGAGCGACCTTGTAATTGTAATCAATTGTGTTGTCTCCAGTAATATCTCGTATGTAATTTAAAAAATCAGATTTTGGATTTTCTAAATTAGACACGAGAATATCAGCAATTACAATAGCTCCAGAATTAATAAAAGGATTTCTTGGAATACCTTCTTCTAGTTCTAAAAGCGAAAGATGATTAAATGGGTTTCCTGAGGGTTCAACATCTAGTCGTTTCCATAAGTCTGTACCAATAATTGACATTGCATATGCCAAGGATAATACCTTAGAGATACTTTGAATTGAAAAGGACTTGTACGCATCTCCAACCGCAAACTGCTCACCAGAGACTAATTGTAAATGAATACCAAAACTATTCAAATCTACAGTTGCCAATTCAGGAATATAACTTGCAATTTTGCCTTTGTTTTTATCCTTGGTAACTTTTTGACTTATTTGATTTAAAATGTTTTGATAATCTATCATATTTTAACCTTTGTAAAATGGTGATTTCACTACGGTTGCAGGTACAGCATTTTTTCTAATTTGAATATTAATTTTACTACCAGCATCAGCAAATACAGTTGGTACATATCCTAAACCAATACCTTTGTTTAATGAAGGTGACATAGTCCCAGAAGTTACATTACCTATTGTTTTTCCTTGAGAATCTACGATGTCGTATCCTTGACGCGGAATTCCTCTTTCGTCTAGCTCAAAAGCCACTAGTTTACGTTCAGCTCCACGACGCTTTTGGTCTTCTAAAGCTTCAGAGTTTGTGAAAGTTTTAGTGAATTTAGTAATCCAGCCTAAACCAGCTTCAATAGGAGAGGTTGTATCGTCTATATCATTTCCGTAAAGGCAATAACCCATTTCTAGACGTAGCGTATCTCTTGCTGCTAAACCAATTGGCTTAATGCCATAATCAGCTCCAGCTTCAAACACTTTGTCCCAAACTTGTTTAACTTCACTGTTTTTACAGTAAATTTCAAACCCACCACTTCCTGTATATCCTGTGGCTGAAATAATAACATGCTCAATACCTGCAAAATCACCAACTACAAAATTGTAAAATTTAATGTCTGACAAATCATGACTAGATAAGGATTGCATAGCTTCAACAGCTTTTGGTCCTTGAATGGCTAATAACGAATAATCTTCGCTTAAATCACGCAGTTCTGCACCTACATCATTTTTAGATTGTAACCAGTTCCAGTCTTTTTCAATATTGCTCGCATTTACTACCAATAAATACGTGTCTTCCTTAATACGATAGATAATTAAATCATCAACAATACCACCATCATCATTAGGCATGCAGCTGTATTGCGCTTTTCCAACAGTAAGTTTTGAAGCATCATTGCTACATGTTTTTTGAATAAGCTCAAGCGCATGAGGTCCTTCAATTAAAAATTCTCCCATATGGCTCACATCAAAAACACCAACACCATTTCTTACGGTTTCATGCTCAATGTTTACACCTTCATATTGTACTGGCATATTGTATCCTGCAAAAGGAACCATTTTTGCTCCAAGAGCTTGATGTGTTGCTGTTAAGGCGGTATCTTTCATTTTAAAAATCTTTGGTTAGTAAATAAATTATTAGAAAAACAACAGCTAAAACCAAAATAACTGAAACTATTGCTTTTTTGGGGTTTTTACTATTGGGCAGTATTTCAACACTACCACCTAAAAACTCGATTATTAGTAGTAAAAACTCCTTCATCTATTCGCAAAAGTATATAAAATTATCTGTTTATTTAAACGCCTTAACACTTAAAAAGTTTTACAAAAAAATGTTAATGTAAAGCGATAATTATATTAGCAATACATTATTATTTATTTTTAATTTTAAAGACTAATTAAACAAACTCATGAGAATTTTATTTTCCGTATGTATGATGTTGTTAACCTTAACTGTAACAGCACAAAAAGGGTTGCCTGAAGATTTTTTAAGTTCAGAATTTCATAAAAATAGAAGAGAAGCTTTACGAGGAAAAATGCCAGAGAATAGTGTGGCAGTTTTCTTTTCTAATCCTGTTAGAAACAGAGCTAACGATGTAGATTATGTATACCATCAGGATCCTAATTTTTACTACCTCACAGGTCACAAAGAGCCTCATGCGGTTTTAGTGGTATTCTCAGAGCATCAAACCAATTCCGATGGAAAACGCTACAACGAAATACTATATGTTCAAGAGCGTAATGCTAGAGCAGAACAATGGACAGGTTACAGGCTAGGAGTAGAAGGCGCAAAAGAGCAGTTAGGGTTTGAAATGGCTTTTAATGGAAAGGAGTTTTTAGAGTCAGGAATTGATTTTACTAGTTTTGATTCGGTGTTGTATTTTGATTTTAAAGATGATTATAGAGATTCTAAACGAAACACAGCAGATTTGTACAGCTTAATACAGTCGTTTAAACAGCAAATTCATGTGCTAGAAGCTTTTGATATTGATAACAAGAAAGATCAAATCGAAGAGGAGCAAGACACGCAAGTAGTGCAATCTAAAGTAAAAATAGATACACGAACCTTAGGAAGATTAATGGCAGGATTGCGAGAAGTTAAAACTGACGAAGAAATGGTGTTGTTAAAGAAAGCTGTGCGAATTTCGGCAATGGGACAGCGTGAGGTTATGAAAGCAATGCATCCTAATATGTCTGAGACTGAAGTACAAGGTGTGCATGAATATGTGTATAAAAAGTATGGTAGCGAGTATGAAGGTTATCCTAGTATTGTTGGTGCTGGCCATAACGGTTGTGTGCTGCATTATATTGAAAACAATAAGACGAAACTCGGTAATGATTTAGTGCTTATGGATCTTGGTGCAGAGTATCATGGTTATACAGCAGATGTTACCAGAACCATACCTGCAAACGGTAAGTTTTCGAAAGAACAAAAACAAATTTACGATTTAGTATACGAAGCTCAAGAAGCTGGAATTAATGCTACTATAGTAGGAAACTCAATGAGAGATACTGATGCTGCTTCTAGAGAGATAATTAATAAAGGTTTGGTGAAATTAGGTATCGCTAAAAATGAAGCTGATGCTAGACAATATTTTCCGCATGGGACTTCACATCATATTGGACTTGATGTTCATGATACTAATTTGAGAGGTGCTTTTGTACCAAATATGGTGATTACTGTAGAACCAGGTATTTATATTCCCGAAGGTAGCGATTGCGATGAAAAGTGGTGGGGAATTGCTGTTCGTATTGAAGATGATATTTTAATTACTGAAAATGGTCCAATCAACTTATCAGCTGAAGCTCCAAGAAAATCTGATGAAATTGAAGCTTTGATGAAAGAAGAAAGTGTATTATCTGGTTTACAATTGCCTAAACTAGATTAAGCTTTGTAAAAGTATTTTTTTAGTTTACGCTTTACATAAAAGAAACGTAACGCTCCAATAAGTAATAACACAGGAGCAATAATCAATAAGGAATATCCAATAGGAGTAATTTCTTGTAAAATGGTAAGTTTTAATATAGCTACACCAGAGCTCACAAAAACGACAAAAGTTCTAAAATAGGCTAAAAATGTACGTTCATTTGCTAATCTAGTGCGTTCAAGAGCAAGTGTATCAGTTGTTTTTAGTGTAAGCTGTTCTTTCATGATTTAAAGATAGCATTATTTACTCGATAATCGAGATTTAAATGCACCAAGGCTTGCCTAGAAATCATAACTGCTTTTCATTCATGCTTCCTGTGCTTGCTGAGACAGTTAACTTTTACAATAAAAATGCCTTTAAATCTTCGTAAGTTGAAATTTCTACTGAACGTTTTTTCTTTTTCATCACTTTTAAGATTTGCTCAGGTAAATCTATATTTTCTTTAATAGTATCTTCTACAACATCTAAAAACTTAGTAGGATGCGCAGTTTCTAAAAACACACAGTGGTCATTTGGGTTGGTTTTTAAATGCGATTTACATGCTAAATATCCAACTGCTCCATGAGGATCTGCAATGTAATTATATTCATTGTATAACTCTTCAATAGCTTTAATAGTTTCTTCATCAGTAAAACTATAACCGCTTAATTGCTTGGTTAAGGTTTCAAAATCGTTATTATGTAATTCCTGAATACGTACAAAGTTACTAGGGTCACCAACATCCATAGCGTTGCTTATGGTTTGTACTGAAGGTTTTGGTTCGTACTGCTGCGTTTGTAAATAATTGTATACGATAGCATTGGCATTGTTTGCAGCAATAAAATGTTTAACTGGTAAGCCTAAACGTTGTGCCATCATACCAGCACAAATATTTCCGAAGTTACCGCTTGGTACTGAAAACACAATATTGTCATAACTTTTGTGAAGTTGTTTGTAAGCAAACATAAAGTAAAATAACTGCGGTAACCATCGAGCTACATTAATAGAGTTGGCTGACGTGAGTTGCATTTTACTGGTTAAAGTGTCGTCTAAAAATGCTCGTTTTACCATAGCTTGACAATCGTCAAACGTACCATGAACTTCTAATGCTTTAATGTTTTTTTTAAGCGTAGTTAATTGTTTTTCTTGGATATCGCTCACTTTTCCGCTAGGATATAAAATCACCACATTTACACCTTCAACACCTAGAAAGCCATTAGCTACAGCGCCTCCAGTATCTCCTGATGTCGCTACCAAAACTGTAACTTCGTTGGTGTTATTCTGATTGAAATAACCCAAACATCTAGCCATAAAACGTGCACCAACGTCCTTAAAAGCCATTGTTGGACCATGAAATAATTCTAAAGTTGAAATAGAATCGGTTATTTTTTCAACAGGAAAATCAAACGACAATGTATCTTCTATAATGTCTTTTAAAACTGCTTCAGGGATATCTGGAGTCACAAACTGTTTGATAGCTTCAAATGCAATTTCAGAATATGAAAGCGAATCAATAGACTTAAAAAAAGTGTCTGGTAAAGGAGTGATGCTCTCAGGAAAGTACAAGCCTTTGTCTGGAGCTAGCCCTTTAATTACTGCATTCTTAAAAGTAGTATTTGGTGCTTTTTTATTTAGTGAAAAGTAGTTCATAGCTATGTTGGAAGTTTGAAGACCGAAGTCTGAAGTTATCTGTTTATTTTTTTAATGTTTTTTGAAAAGCTATCATCATATTCATAAGCCGAAAAGACATTTCGTACAAAGTTTCGAATTGCTCTTGCGTAATATATTTTCTTAAGATGCATTTATGAAGACAAGTTATGACCTCTGCTAAAGAACGAATAGCATAACCCATGAACTTAATTTGTTCAGGGTTTGATTGACCTATAGAACCTTCAGCAATATTTAAAGCTATTGAGTCTGACGCTCTTCTTATTTGAGAGCTTAAATTAAACTTTTCGATTTCTGGAAAGTCTTTAGAAATATTATTAATAGACTCTCCAAAAGTCATAGCTTTTTGCCAAATTAAAAGTTTTTCAAATTTAAATTTCTCTAGTTTTTTCATTGCTAATCTTACTTTTAGTCATCTGTCGTCCGTCTTCTAGCTAATCACACTTATTCCGTTAGGATTAATTTTTGAAACGTAAACTTTAAAATCTATGGTTGTGTTTTTATACACATTTTGAAAGGCTTCGGCAACTTGGTTTGCTGTTGTTTCTCCTTTGCTTAAAGCAAATATTGAAGGACCAGAACCAGAAATACCAACACCTAATGCACCAGATTGCATTGCAGTAGTTTTAGCAACATCAAACTGTGGTATAAGCTGTTTTCTGTGTGGTTCTACAATAACATCTTGCAATGAACGACTGATTAAATCATAGTCTGAAGTATGCAGTCCATGAACCAAACTACCAACATTTGCCCATTGTGTAATTCCGTCTTTAAATTGAATGTGTTTAGGTAAAATAGCCCTTGCTTCAGAAGTTTTTACCTCAATTTGAGGATGCACAATGGTTGCATATAAATTAGTAGGAGTAGGGAGTTCTAAAATTTCTAAAGGCTCTAAACTTTTTACCAAAGTAAATCCGCCAAATAATCCTGGAGCAATATTATCAGCATGTTTATTGCCACTAGCTACAGCTTCACCTTTCATGGCAAATGCTGTTAATTCTGTTTTATTGAAAGGTTTTCCTAGTAATTCATTTATAGCATACACTACTCCAGAAGCACTTGCTGAACTGCTACCAACACCACTTCCTGGTTTGATATGTTTATAAATTTCAACATCGAAACCAAAGTTTACCTTGGCTGCTTCTAAAATGGCTAAACCAGCAACACCAGCAACATTTTTTTTGGTCTCTAGCGGTAAGTCATAACCTTCAATTTTGCTAATGGTTATACCTTTTGTACTTGTCTTTTTAATTACCATTTCATCACCAACACTGTCGAGACAAAACCCAAGAACATCAAATCCACAGGATACGTTAGCAACAGTTGCTGGTGAAAATATTTTTATTGAATCCATATTAGTCATTTCCGATTCTTATAATATCAGCAAATAAACCAGAGGCAGTTACATCTGCTCCAGCTCCAGCTCCTTTGATAATCATTGGTTGCTCTTTGTAACGTTGGGTGTAAAACATCACAATATTATCTTTTCCTTCAAGGTTGTAAAATGGATGACCTTGCGGAATTTCCTTTAAACCAACTTTGGCTTTACCTTCATTAAATTCGGCTACATATTTCAATTTAGAACCTTTTTCATTGGCTAGCGCAAATAGCTTTTGAAAATGTGCTTCATCATCAATTAAAGTCTTGTAAAAGTCATCAACAGTATCACTTTCTAAATTGGCTTTAGTTAAAAAAGAATCGTTTGTAATGTCTTCCAATTCCATAACGGTTCCACTTTCTCTGGCTAAAATCAATATTTTTCTAGCAACATCAACACCACTTAAGTCAATTCTAGGATCAGGTTCGGTATAACCTTCAGCTTGTGCTTGTTTAACCACATCATGAAACTTGGTTGTATCATTAAAATTATTAAAAACGAAGTTTAAACTTCCCGATAATACAGCTTGAATAGATGTGACTTTATCACCAGAAGCGATAAGATTATTGAGAGTGTCAATAACTGGTAAACCTGCACCAACATTAGTTTCAAACAAAAATGGCGCATTGTATTTTCTTGATAGATATTTAAGCTGATTATATTTGTCAAAAGTATCCGAACAGGCAATTTTATTACATGCTACAACAGCAATACTTTCTTTTAAATAGTTAGCGTATAAATTTGCAACATCTTTGTTTGCAGTAACATCTACAAAAATGCTGTTGCGTAAATTTAATGCTTTTGCAGTTTTGAAAAAGCCTTCTAAAGAGGCTGTTTCACCAGTGTTTAAAATCGTTTTCCAGTTTTTAAGGGAAATACCATCTTCGTCAAAAACCATTTGTCTTGAGTTTGATAACCCAATGACTCTTAAATTGATTTTCAAATTGTCTTTAAGGTATTTTTTCTGTTGTTTAATCTGCTCTACCAAACGTTCTCCAACATTACCAACTCCTGTAATAAATACATTAAGTTGTTTGGTTTTTACTTCAAAAAATACTTCGTGTAATGTATTCAGTGCTTTTTTAACATCATGCTCAGAAATTACTGCAGAGATGTTTTTTTCTGAAGCACCTTGCGCTATTGCCCTAACATTGATGTTGTTTTTACCTAAAGTACTGAACATTTTGCCACTAATACCTTGATGACTTTTCATATTATCACCAATAAGCGCAACTATAGAAAGGTCTGTTTCAATAACAATTGGGTTAATTTTATGCTGAGTGATTTCGTACTCAAAAGCTTGGTCAATCTTTTCTTTAGCTTGATTAGCATCGGCTTTATTTACACCAAAACAAATAGAATGTTCTGATGACGCTTGCGTAATAAAAACCACGTTTATTTTATGATTTGCTAACACTTCAAACAAGCGTTTTGAAAACCCAGGAATACCTACCATTCCGCTGCCTTCAAGTGTTAATAATGAGATGTCGTTAATATTACTAATTCCTCTAACAGTAAGATTATTGGTTTGTTCATGGGCAATGTATGTGCCATCAGCATCAGGTTCCATTGTATTTTTAATCACTATTGGGATGTTTTTATCCAATACTGGTTGAACAGTTGGTGGATAAAGTACTTTTGCACCAAAATGGGAAAGCTCCATAGCCTCTTGGTACGACAGCTTTTTGATAGGGTAGGCTTGCTTTACAAGTTTAGGGTTTGCAGTATACATACCACTTACATCAGTCCATATTTCTAAAGTATCAGCTTCTAAAGCTGAAGCTACCAAAGCAGCAGTAAAATCGGAACCTCCACGACCTAAGGTTGTGATTTCACCTTGTTGAGATTTCGATACAAAACCAGGAAGTATCGTTACACCTTGTGTTGTGCTACTAAAATACTCCTGAATATTCTTATAAGTTGTTTGATAATTAACTTCGGCTTTAGTAAAGTTATCGTTAGTTATAATCAACTCTTGTGTGTTTTTTCTAACAACATCAATACCTTTTGATTTCATGGTTTCAGTGATGATGTAAGATGACAATAATTCTCCAAAACTTACTAATTTATCAGACGTTTTTGGTGACAACTCATTTATCAAATAAATACCATCTAGTAAGCTTTTTAGGTTGTCTAATTTAGTGTTAAGTTTATCTGAAACCGCTTTGTCAACATTTGGAATTAATCTAGATAATATATTTAAATGAATATCTTTAATGGTTTTATATTCAGATAAATAACTTTCATCTTTTGTTTGAGCTAAGTGACCAGCTTTTAGTAATTTATCAGTTATTCCACCAACAGCTGATACAACACAAATTACAGGTTGACTTTTTTTATAGTCTTCTAATATTTGAATAACCTTTGTTATATTTTCAACAGAACCTACAGAAGTTCCTCCAAATTTTAATACGTGCATTTTATAATGACTTTAGTAAAAATAATATTGTTTATTTGTTGTGTTTAAAAAAACACATTAGACCGGAGAGAATATATTAGTAGCAACCCAAACGGGTTGTAATAATAGATGTGAATACAGATGTGCCAGCAACAAGAATTGCTGATGATATAAAGTTGGTATTTAATACTGTCTTAGTGTTCATATACCTTTCAAATGTATTATTTTTACTCTAATAAAAAAACTAATTAATTCTTTTTACGGAATTAACAAAAAACATAAAGACTTTTTAACAAATAATGAAAATATTATCCAAAGAACAGATATACGAAGGAGATAAACTAACAGCACAACGTCAAAACATATCCTCAACCGAGTTGATGGAGCGTGCTGGAACCCAAATTTTTAACTGGATACACATGCGTATGCAAGGAGCTCCTGTTCCTATTCATGTATTTTGTGGTATAGGAAATAATGGTGGAGATGGTTTGGTTTTGGCAAGACATTTAATAAATCATGGTTACAATGTTTATACTTATGTTGTAAACTATAGTGATAAGCGTTCAAAAGACTTTTTGATTAACTATGACAGAATAAAACAAACCACAAAAGAATGGCCTACACTATTAACTTCTGAAAAAGATTTTCCATCAATAACTCCAGAAGCTATTATAGTTGATGCTGTTTTTGGTATTGGTTTAAACAGACCAATTGATGACTGGGTTAAACACTTGTTTCAGCATTTTAGAGCGTCAAAAGCGTTTACCTTGTCTATAGACATTCCGTCAGGATTACTTACGGATAAAGTCCCTGAAAATGAAAACGATGTGGTTTGGGCTGGTTTTACCTTGAGTTTTCAAACACCAAAACTGGTTTTCTTCTTACCACAAACTTCAAAATATACAGTACAATGGGAAGTATTAGATATAGGTATTGATTTAGAATACATTTATAATTTAAATACAGAAACTGAGCTTATAGGTAAACAAGAAGTTTTACCACTTTATCAACCTAGAGAAAAATTTTCTCATAAGGGAAGTTTTGGTCATGCTTTGATTATTGGTGGAAGTTATGGAAAAATTGGAGCTGTAACTTTGGCAAGTAGAGCTGCCTTGTCTTCTGGTGTTGGTTTAGTAACTGCTTTTGTACCTAAATGTGGTTATGTGCCATTACAGTCTTCGTTTCCTGAAGCTATAGTGATTACTGATAAAGAGGAAGAGTTTATTTCTGATATCTCTTTTGAAATTGAGCCAACAGCAATTGGAATAGGAGTAGGCATAGGAACACATGATAAAACTATTGCTGCTTTTGAAGCATTTTTAAAAGCAAATACAAAACCTTTGGTTATTGATGCTGATGGATTAAACATACTTTCAAATAAGAAAGCTTTGTTAAAATTATTACCTGAGCAAACCGTTTTGACACCTCATCCAAAAGAATTAGAAAGACTTGTAGGAACTTGGAAAGACGATTTTGAAAAACTAGAAAAAACCAAAGCATTCTCTAATAAGTATAACGTAATTGTAATCATTAAAGGAGCAAATACAATAACCGTTTTTCAGGATAAATACTATGTAAATACTACTGGAAATCCTGGGTTAGCTACAGCAGGAACAGGAGATGTGCTTACAGGTGTTATAACTGGGTTAATAACTCAAGGATATCAACCGTTGATTGCTTCTATTTTTGGAGTGTATTTACATGGTAAATCTGCTGATATTATTCTTCAGGATTATGGTTATCAAAGTTTAATTGCAAGTCATGTTATTGAAGGTTTAGGTGAAGCTTATATTGATTTGTTTAAGCAGCCTGAACAACCACAACAAACAGAAAATGAAGAAGACCAAAATGCATAAAAAAAGCCACTGTTACAGTGGCTTTTTTCATTTTATACAATAAGTATTAAATACTTAATTTTTCAAATAATTCAACTAGTTTAGGACTAGATGGTCTTGGTGCATCTGCACTTACAATGTTGCCATCAGGATCAACTAGAATAAATCTTGGAATACCTTCAATAGCATAATCTTGTACGAATTGAGATTTCCAATCGTTATCAGCAAATAACTGAATACCACCTAACTCTTTTTCTTTAACCATTTCAACCCAAGCATCATGGTCTTTTGCAACGTCAATTGATGTGCTCACAAATTCAATATTTTTACCATGAAATTGTGCTTCAACTTCTTTTAAGAAAGGAATTTCGCGTTTGCAAGGTCCACACCATGTAGCCCAAACGTCAATGTATACATACTTTCCTTTTAAGTCTGATAAAGATGTCGTGCCTCCTTTATGGTTTTCATATTTAGTAAATTCTGGAGAAGGGTTTCCTTTTGCTAATAGCTTAACTTTGTTGTACTTTTCTGTAAGCTTGTCTTTAAACTCTTGGTCTTCAGATAATGAAGAAACTCCATTGTAGTAAGCTTCAAGATTTTCGTTACCAGGAGAAACTTCATAAGCTAACATTTTAGCAAGGTCTTTTTTTATTGAAGGTGCGTTTAAAGCGCTTAGCTCTTTAAAAGTAGCTTCAACATTTTCACCACTATTTAATTTAGTGCTATAGTGGTTTTGAACCATAGCTTTGTATGCTGCTATGTTGTTATAATCTTCTTCATTAGTAAAGTCTATACCTTCTAATGGTTTCATAAAGTCGTCAGAAGCTTTGAAACCTTCTTTCTTAGCAAAATACTCGTGGTATGTTGGATATCTTTGTATGTTAGATAAATGATCGTACTTCAGGTTTTTAGTTTCCATAGCAATAAAATCTTCATCTAACACTCCAGAGTTTTTAAGTAATTCAGTTTTAGAAGTATTGAACTCATTGATTTTGTTTAAAAATTCTTCTTCTTCTAAAGCATATAATTCTGGTGTTCCTATTTCGCTTGATAGTTTTTCGTCATGTAACGATTTGCTTGCTAAGTAGTTATTGACTTCAGCACCAACACCTGTATAGGCTATCGTTTCATCAAATTCTTTAGTGTTTAGTGTTAGATTTAAATCATAACCAGGAGCTAAATAAACGTTAGAGATTTCTTTACCATCATTAAACATATATACACCTGTATCTACACGTAATGTGTCGGCAAAAGTTCCATCTTCAGCAACGGCAATAGTTTTAGTGAAATCTCCACTACGCACAATTAGTTTGTCGCTATTCTTGTTTTCAATTTTTCCAGAAAACAGAGCATAGTCAACTTTAGGTTCTTCATTACAAGCCATAAGCAAAGTAGCAGAACTTAATAAAATTAGTGTTTTTTTCATGGGAGTTTGTTTTAGTTTACTCAAAAATAACAGAATATAGCTACAATTCATGATATTTTATTAATTATTAACATTAGTTGCATAATATTTAAGGAATGTTGAATTTTGAGGCACTAAAATTTCATTATGGACTCCATTCATTATATATCTTCTGATATTTTACAATTATCAGATATTAATGATATAATACAATTACATAAAAAGATTGAACTCTCTAAAGAAGCAATCGATAAAATTTCTAAATGCAGAACCTACTTAAATGATAGAATGTCTTTACAAGACGAACCTATTTATGGTATTAATACAGGGTTTGGTTCTCTATATAATGTAAAAATTTCTAAAGATAAGTTAACGCAGTTACAAGAAAACCTTGTGATGTCTCATGCTTGTGGTATTGGAGAACAAGTACCAAATGAAGTTGTAAAACTTATGCTCTTTTTGAAAATTCAATCTTTAAGCTACGGTTTTAGTGGTGTGCAATTGGAAACTGTAAACCGATTGGTAGATTTTTATAATAATGATATTTTACCAATAGTATATACTCAAGGCTCGTTAGGAGCTTCGGGCGATTTAGCACCTTTAGCACATTTGGCATTGCCTTTACTTGGAAAAGGTGAGGTTTATTATAAAGGTAGCATAGTAGCTTCTGAAAAAGTGCTTTCAGATTTTAATTGGAAACCAATTCAATTACAGTCAAAAGAAGGTTTAGCGCTTTTAAATGGTACACAATTTATGAGTGCTTATGGAATACATGTCCTTATTAAATCTTATAAAATTTCATATTTAGCCGATTTAATAGGTAGTATCTCAATTGACGCTTTTGATGGTAGAATAGAGCCATTTAGCGAATTGGTTCATTTAATAAGACCTCATAATGGACAGTTAAAAACTGCTGAAAGAGTTAGAGAATTTCTTGAGGATAGTGAGCTGATAAAACAAAAGAAGCAACATGTACAAGATCCATATTCATTTAGGTGTATACCGCAAGTTCATGGTGCAACCAAAGATGCATTAGAGTATGTACATAAAGTATTTAAGACTGAAATAAACTCAGTAACAGATAACCCAAATATTTTTATTGGTGAAGATCAAATTATATCAGGAGGAAATTTTCATGGTCAACCACTAGCATTAGCTTTTGATAATTTAAAAATAGCAATGTCAGAGTTAGGAAATATCTCAGAGCGAAGAACATTTCAACTTGTATCTGGTTTAAGAGGTTTACCAACATTTTTAGTTGACAATCCTGGATTAAATTCTGGGTTTATGATTCCACAATATACAGCAGCTAGTATTGTTAGTGCAAACAAGCAATTAGCAACACCAGCTAGTATTGATAGTATAGTTTCTAGTAATGGTCAAGAAGATCATGTAAGTATGGGAGCTAATGCAGCAACTCAAGCATATAGGCTAGTTGATAACGTTGAAAGGATTTTGGCAATTGAACTTTTCAACGCTTCACAAGCACTGTTTTTTAGAAAACCTAAAAAATCATCTAGCTTAATTGAGGCATTCCTAAAAGCCTATAGAAAGGAAGTGGATTTTGTTGATCATGATCAAATTTTTCATGAAATGATAAAAAAGTCTGTGCATTTTATCGATGATTTTTGCATTGAAAATGAACTGCTTTTCGATTAACTGCAAAAAAGAAATGTTTAACTGTTTATTTGTTAAAAAAAAACAAATTTTATTTGTGAGTCACTATTATAAAATATACTTTTGAAAGTAAATAGATGGTATTTCATATCGTTTATTTAGCGTAATAAAAGCCCTTTTTACAAGAAAATTTTTACGCATCTTACCTAAATTGTTTAATAGCAGAACAATTGATTATTAGCACATTTATTGATTTTTTGAATGTTTACATTCAAGGAAAAGTTACTCTGTATTTCATTTATGCAATACTGAATAGCTTAATCATTTAGGTCCCAAACCTAACATTTTAAGTATTAACCTCCATCTATGTTATGTTGGCAATTTTGCCAAGAAATAAATGTATAGATAATTTTAATTTTAATACCAAATGTTATGTTTATGAGCAATTTTACCCGTAGTAGAGGTTCAGCTATAAAATGGCGACCTACTACAAATTTATGGTGTTGTAGCATTGACTTTTTTACTAGGCATTTTAAGAGCATGAAGGCTTTGGCTTTTATCATGCTTTTTGTGTTTAGTTCAGGCTCAATGTTAGGGCAATCTAACGAACTAATGGAGCGAAGTACATACTTAAATAGATGTATGGATGAAGCTCCTGTAGGACCAACCGCTGCAGAAGTAGGTGGAATGTACGTCGAAATATGTGACGGAATTACGCCAACTGTAACTAAATCTTCAGCTTGGGTTCAACCGTCAACAGACTGTGATTGGGAAATCATCCACACTTATGATATTGTTTGTGGAGATTTTGAAGAGCAGTTTAAAATTCACTACACAGGAGGAGATCAAACAGCTCCAACTTTAAATGAAGATGCTGTTATTCCTTCAGGTGGATCAGACTTAAACGTTTGTTTTGACGAAATTCCAGAAGGACCATCTGAGTCAGATATTAGAGATCTTTTTTCTGATAACTGTGGAGATGTAATTGTTGTAAAGTCTGGAGAGCCAACAGGTAGTGATTGTGCTTGGAGTGTAACTTATAAGTACGAAATCACTGATGAATGTGGAAATACTGCTAGCCCTATTGATATTTCATATAGTGGAGGCGACACAGAAGACCCTGTGTTAGTTGGAGTTCCTGAAGATGAAACTGTAAGTTGTATTGATGAAATTCCGGATGCTCCACAAGTAACTGCTACAGATAATTGTGCAGACAACTTGGTAGTAACATTAGAGGAAGACGATTCAAACCTTGGAACTTTTTGTGATGGTGGAACATTAGTTAGAACTTGGACTGTAACAGATGAGTGTGATCATACTGTAAGTATGTCTCAAACAATAACTGTTGAGCCAACACCTGAAACATATTTCTTAAACACTCCTGATAACATAAGTATAAGTTGTGATGAGGCTGGTAGTTACCAACCTTCAAGTTTAGCTTATACAAATGGTGTTGACTCAGGAGCTTGTGCTATAAATGGTGAAGTTGCAGGAGAATTAAGTGGAAACTATACAGAGTGTGGAGGATACCTTAAAGTAACTTGGTCATATACAGATGAATGTGAAAGAGAGATTACCTATGTTCAAGATATCACTGTTGAGCCTGCACCAATGGCAGCTTTTGAGTCAGTATCAGATGAAGAAATTACTTGTGATGAAGCGGCATCTTATGAAGCAGGATACTTAGCTTATACTAATGATGCTGAGACTGAAGCATGCTTAATTGCAGGTGAAGTTGCAGGAGAATTAAGTGGAAGCTATACAGAATGTGGTGGAGAGCTAATGGTAACTTGGACGTTTATGGACGATTGCCAAAGAGAAATTACAGCTACAAAAACAATAACAGTATTACCAGCACCAGTTGCAGAATTTGCACCAGTAGAGGACGAAGAAATCACTTGTGATGAAGCAGCAACTTATTCAGCTGGATTTTTAACATATAACAATGGAGCAGAAACAGACGCTTGCTACATTTCAGGAAAAGTAAAAGGAGTAATTACAGGAAGCTACACAGAATGTGGTGGAGAGTTAATAGCAACTTGGACATATACTGATGATTGTAATCGTCAAATCACAGCTAGTAAAACAATAACAGTATTACCAGCACCAGTTGCAGAATTCGCACCAGTAGAAGATGAAGTAATTTCTTGTGATGAAGCAGGATCTTACTCAGCAGGATTCTTAACCTATAATAATGGAGCAGAAACAAAGTCATGCTACATTTCAGGAAAAGTAGAAGGAGTAATTACTGGAAGCTACACAGAGTGTGGTGGAGAGTTAGAAGTAACTTGGACATATATTGATGACTGTCAAAGAGAGATAACAACTAGTAAAACAGTAACAGTTGAGCCAGCACCAATGGCATCTTTCGAGTCAGTAACAGATGAAGAAATCACTTGTGATGAAGCTGCAACATATACAGCAGGATATTTATCATACAACAACAATGCAGAAACTAAAGCTTGTTCTATTTCAGGAGAAGTAGAAGGTGAGTTAAGTGGAAGCTATTCAGAATGTGGTGGAGAGTTAGAAGTAACTTGGACATATGTTGACGATTGTCAAAGAGAAATTACAGCTACCAAAACAGTAACTGTATTACCAACACCAGCAGCAGAATTTGCACCAGTAGAAGATGAAGAGATTACATGTGATGAAGCAGCATCTTATGTTGCGGGCTACTTATCATATAGTAATAATGCTGAGACTGATGCTTGTTTAATAGAAGGAGAAGTTGAAGGAGAAATCTCTGGTGAATACTCTGAGTGTGGAGGAACATTAACTGTAACATGGTTCTACAAAGATAACTGTGAGCGTGAAATTACAGCTACAAAAACAGTAACTGTATTACCAGCTCCTGTTGCAGAATTTGATTCAGTTGAGGTTATTGTAATTGATTGTGATGAAGCTGCATCTTATGAGGCAGGTTACTTAGCATATAGTAATGGAGCTGGAACTGATGCTTGTTTAATAGCAGGCGAAGTTGAAGGAGAAATTACTGGAAGTTACACTGAATGTGGAGGACTTTTATTTGCTAATTGGACTTTTACTGATGAGTGTGAGAGAACTATAACTCAAACTCAACAAATTAAAGTAAATCCAGCACCAGCTGCAGAGTTTGCACCAGTAGAAAATGAAGAGATTACATGTGATGAAGCTGCATCTTATGTTGCAGGCTACTTATCATATAGTAATAATGCTGAGACTGAGTCTTGTTTAATTGAAGGACAAGTAGAAGGAGAATTAAGTGGAAACTATACTGAATGTGGTGGAGAGTTGCAAGTAACTTGGACATTTATGGATGATTGTCAAAGAGAAATTACGGCTACAAAAATAGTAACTGTATTACCTGCACCTAAAGCTGAATTTGTAAATGTTCCTCAAAACATTACTATTACTTGTGATCAGGCTGCTGTTTATCAATCGGCTAACTTAGAGTACACAAATAATGCTGAGACTGAAGCATGCTTAATAACAGGTGAAGTAGAAGGAGAAATTACAGGAAGCTATACAGAATGTGGTGGAGAGTTTGTGGTAACTTGGACGTTTATGGACGATTGCCAGAGAGAAATTACAGCTACAAAAATTGTTACTATTTCTCCAGCACCAGTTGCAGAATTTGCACCAGTAGAAGATGAAGAAATCACTTGTGATGAAGCAGCAACTTATTCAGCTGGATTCTTAACATATAACAATGGAGCAGAAACAGACGCTTGCTATATTTCAGGAAAAGTAAAAGGATCATTAAGTGGAAGCTACACAGAATGTGGTGGAGAGTTAATAGCAACTTGGACATATACTGATGATTGTAATCGTCAAATCACAGCTAGTAAAACAATAACAGTATTACCAGCACCAGTTGCAGAATTTGCACCAGTAGAAGATGAAGTAATTTCTTGTGATGAAGCAGGATCTTACTCAGCAGGATTCTTAACCTATAATAATGGAGCAGAAACAAAGTCATGCTACATTTCAGGAAAAGTAGAAGGAGTAATTACAGGAAGCTACACAGAGTGTGGTGGAGAGTTATTGGTAACTTGGACATATATTGATGACTGTCAAAGAGAGATAACAACTAGTAAAACAGTAACAGTTGAGCCAGCACCAATGGCATCTTTCGAGTCAGTATCAGATGAAGAAATCACTTGTGATGAAGCTGCAACTTATACAGCAGGATATTTATCATACAACAACAATGCAGAAACTAAAGCGTGTTCTATTTCAGGAGAAGTAGAAGGTGAGTTAAGTGGAAGCTATACAGAATGTGGTGGAGAGTTAGAAGTAACTTGGACATATGTTGACGATTGTCAAAGAGAAATTACAGCTAGTAAAACAGTAACTGTATTACCAGCACCAGCAGCAGAATTTGCACCAGTAGAGGATGAAGAGATTACATGTGATGAAGCTGCTTATTACAAGCCAGAGTATTTAGCGTACACTAATGATGCTGGGTCTGACACTTGTTTAATTGAAGGTGAAGTTCTAGGTGAAATCTCTGGTGAATACAATGAGTGTGGTGGAACATTAACTGTAACATGGTTCTACAAAGATAACTGTGAGCGTGAGATTACAGCTAGTAAAACAGTAACTGTATTACCAGCACCAGCAGCAGAATTTGCACCAGTAGAGAATGAAGAGATTACATGTGATGAAGCTGCATCTTATGTTGCAGGTTACTTATCATATAGTAATAATGCTGGAACTGAAGCTTGTTTAATTTCAGGAGAAGTAGAAGGTGAGTTAAGTGGAACTTACACAGAATGTGGTGGAGAGTTACAAGTAACTTGGACATTTATGGATGATTGCCAAAGAGAGATTACAGCTAGTAAAACAGTAACTGTATTACCAGCACCAGCTGCAGAATTTGCACCAGTAGAAAATGAAGAGATTACATGTGATGAAGCTGCATCTTATGTTGCAGGTTACTTATCATATAGTAATAATGCTGAGACTGACGCTTGTTTAATTGCAGGAGAGGTTGAAGGAGAAATCTCAGGTGAATACAATGAGTGTGGCGGAGAGTTAATGGTAACTTGGACATTTATGGATGATTGTCAAAGAGAGATTACAGCTACAAAAATAGTAACTGTATTACCAGCACCAGCAGCAGAATTTGCACCAGTAGAGGATGAAGAAATTACATGTGATGAAGCTGCATCTTATGTTGCAGGTTACTTATCATATAGTAATGATGCTGAGACTGACGCTTGTTTAATAGCAGGAGAAGTTGAAGGAGAAATTACTGGAACTTACTCTGAGTGTGGAGGAACGTTAACAGTAACATGGTTCTACAAAGATAACTGTGAGCGTGAGATTACAGCTACAAAAACAGTAACTGTATTACCAGCACCAGCTGCAGAGTTTGCACCAGTAGAGAATGAAGAGATTGCATGTGATGAAGCTGCATCTTATGTTGCAGGTTACTTATCATATAGTAATAATGCTGAGACTGACGCTTGTTTAATTGCAGGAGAGGTTGAAGGAGAAATCTCAGGTGAATACAATGAGTGTGGCGGAGAGTTAATGGTAACTTGGACATTTATGGATGATTGTCAAAGAGAGATTACAGCTACAAAAATAGTAACTGTATTACCAGCACCAGCAGCAGAATTTGCACCAGTAGAGGATGAAGAAATTACATGTGATGAAGCAGCATCTTATGTTGCAGGTTACTTATCATATAGTAATAATGCTGAGACTGACGCTTGTTTAATAGCAGGAGAAGTAGAAGGTGAGTTAAGTGGAACTTACTCTGAGTGTGGAGGAACATTAACAGTAACATGGTTCTACAAAGATAACTGTGAGCGTGAGATTACAGCTACAAAAACAGTAACTGTATTACCAGCACCAGCTGCAGAGTTTGCACCAGTAGAAGATGAAGAGATTACATGTGATGAAGCAGCATCTTATGTTGCAGGTTACTTATCATATAGTAATAATGCTGAGACTGACGCTTGTTTAATAGCAGGTGAGGTTGAAGGAGAATTAAGTGGAACTTACACTGAGTGTGGAGGAGAGTTAATGGTAACTTGGACATTTATGGATGATTGTCAAAGAGAAATTACAGCTACAAAAACAGTAACTGTATTACCAGCACCAGCAGCAGAGTTTGCACCAGTAGAAGATGAAGAGATTACATGTGAAGAAGCTAATGTATACGAAGCTACATATTTATCTTACACTAATGATGCTGGAACAGAAGCTTGTTTAATTGAAGGTGAAGTTTTAGGAGAAATCTCTGGTGAATACAATGAATGTGGAGGAACATTAACAGTAACATGGTTCTATAAAGACGATTGTGAGCGTGAAATCACAACTAGTAAAACAGTAACTGTATTACCTGCTCCAGTAGCTGAGTTTGATCAAGTAGATGATATAACTATTGCTTGTGAAGATTTAGCAACATATGAGCCAGCTTATTTAGCATACTCAAATGGAGGTACTGTTTCTTGTGAAATTAGTGGTGAAGTTCAAGGTGTTGCAGAGCCTTTTGATGGAAGCTGTGGAATGTTTGAAGTTAATTGGTCATTCACTGATGAATGTGGAAGAACGATTACAGCTAATCGTACTGTAACAGTTATCGATGAAACAGCTCCAGTATTAGTAGGTGAATTACCTGAAGGTATTTCTAATATTGATGCATGTTATGCTGATCATCCAACTGAACCAACTGAAGAAGAGATTGCTGCATTATTTGAAGACAATTGTGGTAATGTAAATGTTACTAAAACAGTTGTAAGTCTTGGTGATGATTGTGATTGGGCAGTTATGTTCAGATACGAAGTTCAAGATGATTGTGGTAATTTTGCAGCTCCAGTTAAAGTTTACTATAACGGAGGAGACAAAACTGCTCCTGAGTTAACAGGAACGTTACCAACTGGTGAAACAGGAATGGAATTATGTTTTGATGAAATTCCTGAAGCACCAAAATCAAGCAACTTAGCTGAGTTATATACTGAAAACTGTAGTGAAGTTATCGTAACTGAATTAGAACCAGTTATTACTGGAGATAATTGCTACTGGACAGCAACTTATACTTACACAGTAGAAGATGCTTGTGGAAACAAAGCTGAGAACATTGTAATTTACTACCAAGGAGGTGATACTACACCACCAGTACTTGAAGGAGATGTTCCAATGGGTCAAAATTCATTAGACTTATGTATAGATTCTGATTTAGGAGAGCCTTCTGAGGAAGATATCGCTGCGTTATATTCTGATAACTGTTCAGAGGTAATTACTGTAAACAAAATAGAAAAAGTTTACGGTACAGACTGTGAGTGGATTAGAGTATTTGAGTACATAGCTATGGATGAATGCGGAAATGAGTCTGATATCATCAAAGTTAACTATCAAGGTGGTGATCAGTCACCTCCAGTATTTGACTTAGAATGTCAATTAGAAAGTTTCGAAATATTTACATCTAATGGAGCTGATTGTCCTGCTGAAGCTGGAATATCTCTTAACGTTGGAGATGAAATAGATGCATTCACATCATGGACTGTTGGTGGTGTTGAAATACTACCTATTGGAAGCTGTGTAAGTGATAACTGTACTGATCTTGGAGATATCATTATACGTGTTATCGGTAAAACTTCTACAGATGACAATTGTATCAATATGTTATCAATTTCATTTGAAGCTGAGGATGCTTGTGGAAAAATTTCTGAGCCATTTACTTGTACTTACAAAGTAATTGATGATGAAGCTCCTGAAGCACCTGCAGATGAAGAATTTACTTATGAGTGTACAGATGATGTGCCAGAAGCTATTGACTTAAAAGCTATCGATGCTTGTCAAGGTGAAATAGAAGGTGTGTTTAGTGAAACTAGCGATGGGCAAACTTGTCCTGAAACAATCACTCGTACATGGACATATGATGATGGATGTGGAAATGTTTCTGTAACTACTCATGTTATTACAGTGAATGATGTTGCTGCTCCAGTATTAGAGTGTCCTGAAGATGTTGATTTTGGTGTAGTAACTGAAACTCCAACAGGATTTGCTGATAAAGCATTCTATACAGACAACTGTGTAGCTGATGGTGCAACTCATGATTATACTGATAGTGAAATAACTGAAACAGTTAATAATTCTTCAGTAGAAGGTGAGTATATCTTCACTTTTGAAGAAGGTTACTTATTAAATTTAGGTAATGCTCCTACAGGAACTTCTAATGGATATCCACATTATACAGGTATTATTACAAGCCCAAGTGGAGATGTGTTACCTAACTATGGAACTATTTTAGTAGTGTACAATCCAAATAGTGGTGAGTATGACATTCTTCAAGACTTTGGAGAAAATAATATTCAACCAGCTGGAACTGCAGATGCTGATGCATTTGACGGATGTGATGCGGCAGCTTGGACATTTACATCTAACACTGGACATAACAAAGCATTTACTTTAGAGTGCCCAGTATATTCAAGTTCTGTAACTTACACATTTACTCGTACATTTACTGCTGCAGATGATTGTGGTAACGAAGATGAGTGTAGTGTAACTTACACATGGACAATTGAAGTAGGTTGTGATGAAGAAGCTCCTGTTATTGAGTGTCCAGACGATGCTAACTTTGGTGAAAATCCAGATTTAGATAATAATGGTGTTCCTTATGGTGTAGCTACAACAGCTAACTATACTGATAACATGGATGAAGATGGAGTAACTAGTACATATACTGATGAATTATCATCTGAAGAGTACTATGGAGAGTCTACTAATTTTGATATCTCATGTATACAAGATGGTTCACTGTTTGCGCTTGTTCATTTCGAAAGAACTGGATATGCTGAAGATGGTTATGCAATATATGCTGATGGTTATAGAGAAGATTATCCACAATATACTTATGATTTATACTACAATCATTCAACTAATAGATGGGAAGTATATGAATATGATAATGGTTATCTTTTAGGTCTAGTTTGGTATAATGTTACTGAAGATACTGCTCCTTCATGTAATCCATCAGACTGGGATATTGATGGTAGTGTATGTGACGGAATTTATGTTGATTGCGGTTACTACTATCTTGACTATACAGAGTATACATTAACTAGAACTTTCACTCAAACGGATTCATGTGGAAATGAAGGAGAATGTTCAGTAACCTATACTTGGGTTGAAGGTACAGAAGCTGAAAACAGACAAAGTAATGAGACAACTTACTCTACTACATCTAATGGTGCACAAATCTATGCAGGTGAAGTATCAGAGGAAAGGGTAAGTGAAGCTCTAGACTTTACAGCTTATCCAGTACCATTTGACAAAGAAGTTAATATTTCATACACATTTGACTTTGAAACTAATGTAACTATTGAGTTATTTGACACTAAAGGATTACTAATCTTAAGTGATACTAATAACAGATACGTTGCTGGTTCAAAAGGAAATACTAGATTTGATTTATCTAGAACGTCTAACCAAATGTTCTATGTTAAGTTAACAACTAGTCAAGGTTCAGTAACTAAGAAGATTGTGTCTTCATCAGTTAAGAGACACTAATTATTAGGCAATAGTCAAATAAATGTTGACAGAAAAGGCAGCTAGAAATAGCTGCCTTTTTTATTTGTGAATATTCAATAAATTAAACCGTAAAGTAGCTGTATTAGTAGTTACACTTCATTTAAATGCCCTTTCAAAGGAATAGTGTATTAATGATTATTAAAGTATGTACTAATAGATGTTTGTACACAAACCTAAACCATAATTTCATTTAGGTAGGTTATGTTTAAGGTTTATTGCTTTGAGATAGTTTCACTATAAGACATAAAAAAAGCTCATTATAATAAATGAGCTTTTAGTTTTATATATTAAAGAATTAAGATTCTTCTGAGTGTTGTTCTGACTTTTCAATAGTTATGGTTAGTTCATTTGTTTTAGAGTCTAAATCCATTAAAATTGTGTCGCCTTCATGTAATTGAGAATTGATAATTTCTTCAGCTAATGCATCTTCAATGTATTTTTGAATGGCACGCTTTAATGGTCTTGCACCATAATCTTTATCAAAACCTTTTTCAGCAATATAGTCTTTAGCTTTATTACTTAATTTAAGATCATAACCAAGATCTTTAATTCTAGCTATTAGTTTTACTAGCTCAATATCAATAATCTTATCTATATCTTCTTTTTCAAGAACATTAAATACCATTACATCATCAATTCTATTTAAGAATTCAGGAGCAAAAGCTTTTTTAAGTGCATTTTCTATAATGCTTCTAGAGTTATCTTTAGCTTGAGATTCCTTTGCTGATGTACCAAAACCTACACCTTGACCAAAGTCTTTAAGTTTACGAGCACCAATGTTAGAAGTCATTATAATAATGGTATTTCTAAAATCGATTTTTCTTCCAAGACTATCGGTTAAGTAACCGTCATCCAAAACTTGTAACAACATATTAAATACATCTGGATGCGCTTTTTCAATTTCATCAAGAAGCACTACAGCATACGGTTTACGTCTTACTTTCTCAGTTAGTTGTCCACCTTCTTCGTATCCAACATAACCAGGAGGCGCTCCAATTAATCTAGAAATAGCGAATTTTTCCATGTATTCGCTCATGTCAATTCTTACAAGTGCTTCTTCGCTATCAAATAACTCTCTAGCCAATACTTTAGCTAATTGCGTTTTTCCTACACCTGTTTGACCTAAAAATATAAATGACCCAATAGGCTTGTTAGGATCTTTAAGTCCAGCACGATTACGCTGAATAGCTTTAACAACTTTTGAAACAGCTTCATCCTGACCAATAACCTTACCTTTTATAAGTTCAGGCAGTTTAGCTAGTTTATTACTTTCAGTTTGAGCAATTCTATTAACAGGAATTCCAGTCATCATAGATATTACATCTGCAACGTTATCTTCAGTTACAATTTCTCTATGCTGTTTGGTTTCTTCTTCCCATTTTTCTTGTGCAATGGCAAGGTCTTTTTCTAAGCGCTTCTCGTCATCTCTAAGTTTTGCAGCTTCTTCATATTTCTGCTTTTTAACCACAGAATTTTTAGTAGCCTTAACTTCTTCAAGCTTCTTTTCTAATTCAAGAATTTGCTTAGGTACATCAATATTTGTTATATGAACTCTAGAGCCAGCTTCATCTAAAGCATCTATAGCTTTATCTGGCAGGAAGCGTTCAGTCATATATCTATTAGTTAATTTTACACAAGCTTCAATGGCTTCTGGTGTATAATCTACATTATGATGGTCTTCGTATTTTTCTTTAATATTGTTTAAAATCTCAATGGTTTCTTCAACGCTAGTAGGCTCAACAATTACCTTTTGAAAACGACGCTCTAAAGCACCATCTTTCTCGATGTATTGTCTATACTCATCTAGTGTTGTAGCACCAATACATTGAATTTCACCTCTTGCTAAAGCTGGTTTAAACATATTTGAAGCATCTAAACTTCCAGTAGCTCCTCCAGCTCCAACTATGGTATGAATCTCGTCAATAAAAAGTATGATGTCGTCGTTTTTTTCTAACTCGTTCATCACAGCTTTCATACGCTCTTCAAATTGCCCACGGTATTTTGTGCCAGCAACTAAACTTGCTAAATCTAGAGTAACAACACGTTTGTTAAAAAGTATGCGAGACACTTTGCGTTTTACAATGCGTAACGCTAACCCTTCAGCAATTGCGGATTTACCAACTCCTGGTTCTCCTATTAAAAGCGGATTGTTCTTTTTACGTCTACTTAATATTTGAGATACACGTTGTATTTCTTTTTCTCTTCCAACAACAGGGTCGAGTTTACCATCTTCAGCAAGTTCAGTAAGGTCTCTTCCAAAATTATCTAAAACAGGTGTTTTAGATTTTTTTGTTGTTTTTGATGAAGATTGTCCAAAAGGGTTTTGTTTAGAATCATCCTCGTCGTTAATATCATCGTCTGAAAAAGACTCAGCTTTTGGCGATTCTATAAAATCATCCTCGTTTGTAATCATAAATTTAAATTGTTCTTTTACGTTATCATAATCTACTTTAAGCTTATTTAAAAGCTTAGTAGTAGGGTCATTTTCATTTCTTAAAATGCACAATAATAAATGTGCAGTATTAATTGATGTGCTTTGAAATAGTTTAGCTTCTAAGAAAGTAGTCTTTAAGGCACGTTCAGCTTGCCTAGTTAAGTGTAGGTTTTTCTTTTCGTTAGAAGCAGATGATATATTTGAATTTGCAGGGCTTAATATTTCTACCTTGCGCCTTAGATGATTTAAATCAATTTCTAAAGCTCCAAGTATATCTATCGCTTTTCCATTACCATCACGAAGTAGCCCCAACATTAAATGTTCGGTACCTATAAAATCATGTCCAAGGCGTAATGCTTCTTCTTTGCTGTAAGCAATTACATCTTTGACTCTTGGGGAAAAATTATCATCCATGTTTAAAATCCTTTCTGCATTAAAAATAATAAAAACAAATAGATAATGTCAAAAACTATACCTTAAATGTTTTTATAGTAGCTAATAGAGTGAAAAAACTTCAAAAGTTCAAAACATTTAACAGCATACTTATTAACTAAAATAGTAGGTAATATTGTTAATAAAAAATGTCAAAAAAGGTGCTTAAAGGTGGCTCAAACACTATCAAAATACTTATATTAGCACGATTTGAAAACCTACAAAATTCTAATAATTTTTATATATGGCAGAAGGAGAAAAACTCATTCCAATTAATATTGAAGATGAAATGAAGTCGGCTTACATTGATTATTCAATGTCAGTCATTGTGTCACGTGCATTACCTGATGTAAGAGATGGTTTAAAGCCTGTACACAGACGTGTTTTATATGGAATGCATGAACTAGGTGTTAGATCTAATACCGCACATAAAAAATCGGCAAGAATAGTTGGTGAAGTTTTAGGTAAGTACCATCCTCATGGTGATACCTCTGTTTATGACACTATGGTACGTATGGCTCAAGAGTGGAGTTTGCGTTACATGCTTGTTGATGGTCAAGGAAACTTTGGTTCTATAGATGGAGATAGTCCTGCAGCAATGCGTTATACTGAAGCACGTATGCGTAAAATATCTGAGGACATGTTGGCAGATATTGACAAAGAAACTGTAGATCATAAATTAAATTTTGATGATACTCTACAAGAACCAACGGTTCTTCCAACAAGAATACCAGGACTTTTAGTTAATGGAGCATCTGGTATTGCAGTTGGTATGGCTACAAACATGCCTCCACATAACTTAAGTGAAGTTGTAGATGGTACTGTAGCTTATATAGATAATAATGATATAGAAATTGATGAACTAATTACTCATATTAAAGCACCAGATTTCCCTACAGGAGGAACTATATATGGTTATGATGGTGTTCGTGAAGCTTTTAAAACTGGTCGTGGGCGTATCGTAATGCGTGGTAAAGCCAATATTGAAGAGGTTCAAGGTAGAGAATGTATCATTGTATCTGAAATTCCTTATCAAGTGAATAAAGCAGATATGATTAAAAAAACTGCTGATCTTGTAAATGATAAAAAGCTTGATGGTATTTCAACCATTCGTGATGAGTCCGACAGAAATGGTATGCGTATCGTTTATGTGCTTAAGCGTGATGCTATTCCTAACATTGTATTAAATAAGCTTTATAAATACACTGCGTTACAATCTTCTTTCAGTGTAAACAATATTGCACTAGTAAATGGTAGACCGCAATTATTAAACTTAAAAGAGTTAATCCATCATTTTGTAGAGCACAGACATGATGTAGTTGTACGTCGTACTACTTATGAATTGCGTAAGGCAGAAGAGCGTGCTCATATCTTAGAAGGATTAATTATAGCTTCTGATAATATTGATGAAGTTATTGCATTAATTCGTGCATCTTCAAATGCTGATGAAGCTCGTGAAAAGTTAATTGAACGCTTTAAGCTTTCTGAAATACAAGCTAAAGCAATCGTAGAAATGCGTTTACGTCAATTAACAGGACTGGAGCAAGACAAGTTACGCTCTGAGTATGATGAATTGATGAAAACCATAGAAGACTTAAAAGATATTCTTGACAAAAAAGAGCGTCGTATGGATATCATTAAAGAAGAACTTCTTGTAGTTAAAGAAAAATATGGTGATGAACGTCGTTCAATAATTGAATATGCTGGAGGAGATTTAAGCATCGAAGATATGATTCCTGATGAGCAAGTAGTAATAACTATTTCTCATGCTGGTTACATTAAGCGTACATCGCTTACTGAATACAAAACTCAAAATAGAGGAGGAGTTGGTCAAAAAGCTTCAACCACTCGTAATGAAGATTTCTTAGAACACCTTTTTGTTGGTACTAACCACCAATACATGTTGTTCTTTACCCAAAAAGGAAAATGTTTCTGGATGCGCGTTTACGAAATTCCAGAAGGCAGTAAAACATCTAAAGGTAGAGCAATTCAAAACCTAATAAATATTGAGCAAGATGATAAAGTAATGGCTTTCATTTGTACTCAAGATTTAAAAGATGAAGATTACATTAATAGTCACTATGTAATAATGGCGACTAAAAATGGTCAGGTTAAAAAGACAGCTTTAGAACAATATTCTAGACCTCGTACTAATGGTATCAATGCCATTACTATTAAAGAGGATGATGAATTGCTAGAAGCAAAATTAACTACAGGAAACAGTCAAGTTATGCTAGCCTTAAAGTCTGGTAAAGCAATTCGTTTTGAAGAAGCTAAAACAAGACCAATGGGTAGAAATGCATCTGGAGTTAGAGGTATTACTTTAGCTAATGATAAAGATGAAGTAATAGGTATGGTTGCTATTGAAAACCCTATGGAAGAAACAGTTCTAGTTGTTTCTGAAAACGGTTACGGAAAACGTACATACATTGATGATCCTGAAGACGGAGAAGCAGTTTACCGAATCACCAATAGAGGAGGTAAAGGAGTTAAAACAATTTCTATTACTGAAAAGACAGGTCATTTAGTAGCAATTAAAACAGTTACTGATGATGATGACTTAATGATTATCAACAAGTCAGGAATAGCAATTAGGTTAAGTGTTTCTAACTTAAGAACTATGGGTAGAGCAACTCAAGGTGTTAGGTTAATTAACTTAAAAGGAAACGATTCTATTGCTGCTGTTGCCAAAGTAATGAAAGATGAAAACGAAGAAGAAATTGACTCTGAAGTTGAGAATTCAGAAGCTCAAACTGAAGATGGCACAACTCTTGATAATTCACAAGACGAAAACAATTAATAACACTAAACATTAACTAAAAATGAAAAAACAAATAGTAGTTGCTTTAGCACTTTTACTAGGTTCTTTTACATATGCACAAAAGGATGAAATAAAAGCAGCTGAAAAGGCAATTAAATCTGGTAATTATGCTGATGCTAAATCGGCTATTAACTCTGCAGAAGCTTTAATAGCAAATGCAGATGATAAGACCAAGGCTAAATTTTACTTTATAAAAGGTCAAGCATTGTATGCTAATGGTAATAGTTCAGATGCTGATATGGATGCTGCAATTGAGAGTTTTGATATGGTAAAAACCATAGAAGAACAGTCTGGAAAATCAAAATATTCTGGAGATGTTGATGAAATTAAACAAGACATGTTGACTAGTTTTTTGAAGACAGCTAACGAAGCACTTCAGAAAAAAGATTATTTAGCATCTTCAAAAGGTTTTGAAAAAGCTTATAAAATGTCACCAAAGGACACATTATATCTTTATTATGCAGCTTCCACTGCTGTGTCTTCAGGTGAGTATGATGCTTCTTTAAAATATTATGAAGAATTAAGAGATTTAGGTTACTCAGGTGAAGAAACTAAATATACTGCTGTAAACAAAGAGACTAATGAAGAAGAAGCTTTCGATAATAAGTCATTAAGAGATATTTCGGTAAAAGCGGGTTCTCATATTAAACCTGGAACTAAAAAGTCAGAGTCTAAATCAGCTGAAATCATTAAAAATATTGCTTTGATTTACGTTAACAAAGGTGATAACGAAAAAGCAGTAGCAGCGATGAAAGATGCTAGAAAAGAGAACCCAGATGACTTAAGTCTTTTATTAACAGAAGCTAACGTTCAGTTAAAAATGGGTAATAGAGAAGAGTTTAAGAAGTTAATTGAAGAAGCAACAATCAAAGATCCAAACAATGCTGAGCTACAATACAATTTAGGTGTTATTGCTGCTGATGCTGGTGATATTGATGCTGCTAAAAAATATTATTCTAAAGCATTAGCACTAAACCCTGGGTATGTTGATGCTAATAACAATATGGCTGTAGCAATATTAAGTGAAGAGCAATCAATTATTGAAGAAATGAACTCTTTAGGTAGTTCTGCTGCTGATAATAAAAGATATGATGAGCTAAAAGAAGCGCGTTTAGGTATTTACAAAGAAGCTGTTCCTTATCTAGAAGCTACTTTAAAGCTTAAACCAAAAAATATTGATGCTGCTAAAACATTAATGCAAATTTACAGCGCAATTGATAATACTGTGAAGTTTAAAGAAATGAAAGCTTTAGTTGAGAAACTTGAGAATGGAAACTAAACATCAGTAATAAACATAAAAAAGCCGCTAATTAATTAGCGGCTTTTTTTATATAATCTTTTTAATAACTCTTAGTTTATGTGTGTGAATGCGTCTATCAGTATTATAAATACCGCTATGGTCTAACCTGTCAATTCTTACTTTTCCATGAGCATGGATAATGTAGTTGTTTTCCATAATAATACCTACGTGTACAATGTTACCTTCATCATTATCAAAAAAAGCTAAATCTCCTGGTTCACTTTCTTCAATGAAGCTTAAAGCTTGACCTTGTGTTGCTTGTTGAGAAGCATCTCTTAATAGTTTATACCCATTTAGCTTATAAACCATTTGAGTAAACCCAGAACAATCAATACCAAAAGGTGTTTTTCCTCCCCATAAATAAGGAGAGTTTAAATATGTAAATGCTGTTGAAATTAAATTTTCCTTAGAAGTTACTTTGTCAATAACATTTCCGTCATGCGAATGATTAAGAATGGATAGTCCGTTTAAACAAGAACCTATAGGAATAGTAAAAAGGTTTTTAGCATCATCTTCTACGAATTCAACTAAATCAGAAGAAAGGATAGGGGTTTGACTTTCTAATGTTGAGTAAGATTCATTATCAATCTCAACATATTGTTTGTTGTCAATCCATCCTTCATATTTATCATGAGCTAGACGAATTCTACTCCAAAACTTACGTTGTTCTAAAACTTTAAAGAATTCTCCATACAACACTTGAGAGACCAACTCACTTTTATCTGATGGCTCAAGTCTAAGAGGGATAATGCTTAAATTACAAATTCCGTATTGCATTAAATGTATTTAGTTGCGTTCAACTACAATTGCCGATGCACCACCACCACCATTACATATAGCTGCAGCACCAATTTTTGCATTGTTTTGTTCTAATACGTTTAAAAGTGTAATTATAATTCTAACACCAGAGCATCCTAATGGATGACCTAAAGATACAGCACCTCCATTTACATTTACATTACTATCATTCAATCCAAGAAGTTTAATGTTGGCTAAACCAACAACCGAAAATGCTTCGTTAAATTCAAAAAAGTCAACATCGTCAATAGCAATACCAGCTTTATCTAAAGCTTTTGGTAAAGCTTTTGCAGGAGCTGTAGTAAACCATTTTGGTTCTTGTGCAGCATCAGCGTAACCCTTAATAGTCGCTAAAGGTTTTAAACCTAAAGCATCAGCTTTTTCTTTACTCATTAATACCATTGCTCCAGCACCATCATTAATGGTTGATGCGTTAGCAGCTGTTACGGTTCCATCTTTTGAAAAAGCAGGACGTAATGCAGGTATTTTTTCCATTTTTACATTAGTAAATTCTTCATCTTTACTAATAACTATTGCATCTCCACGACGTTGAGGCACTTCAACAGGAACAACTTCATTATCAAATTTTCCTGCTTCCCAAGCAGCAGCAGAACGTGTGTAAGATTGAATTGCATAAGCATCTTGGTCTTCACGAGAGAAACCGTATTCAGTAGCACATGCATCAGCACAAACTCCCATTGCATTTTGGTCGTATGCATCTACTAGACCATCTTTTTGCATTCCATCTACTAATGAGGTAGGTCCAAATTTAGTACCAGTTCTTGCATGTAAATAGTGAGGTATTAAGCTCATGTTCTCCATTCCACCAGCAACAACAATATCGGCATCACCTAGAGCTATAGATTGAGCAGCTTGCATAACAGCTTTCATACCTGAAGCACAAACTTTGTTTACAGTAGTACATGGAACAGAATCAGGAATTCCAGCAAAAATTGCGGCTTGTCTTGCTGGTGCTTGACCAGTTCCTGCCTGTACAACATTTCCCATTAAAACTTCATCAACTAATTCAGGTTTTAAATTTATTTTATCTAGTGCGCCTTTTATTGCTACAGCTCCTAGTTTTGGAGCTGGTATTGTAGATAAACTACCTAAGAAACTACCTATTGGAGTTCTTGCTGCAGATACAATTACTACCTCTTTACTCATTATAATATACGTTTGTTTTTTATAGGTGTAAAATTAATCATTTTTTTGTAGAGTTAAGAATGAAAACACTATTATAAAATTAATATTACTTTCAAATTTTATTACATTTGATAGCATAGTAAAAAGGCTTTATGAAGGAATTGATAAACAAATGGTATAGAAATCACGCACTTATCTATAAGGTGCTTTTATTTTTAAGTACTACATTTTTAATAGTGTATTTGTTTCCTAAAAGTGGAAAGTTTAAATACAATTTTGATAAAGGAAAACCTTGGCAGTCAGAAAATTTATATGCGCCTTTCAATTTTGCAATTAAAAAAACTGCAGAAGAATTAAATGAAGAAAAAGCTACAATTGAAAGTAATAGTACTGTTTATTTTAATATAAATGAAACTACTAAAAAAGATGTTTATAAAGCTTATATTGAAGAGTTTGACAAGGTTTTTTCCGACAGTATTTCTAGGGCAAATACTTCATTATACTCAATAGGAGAGTCTGTTTTAAATCAAATTTACTCATTTGGTGTTTTAGATGAAGAATATAATTATGACTCTAGTAAAAAAGTAGTTTTACTTAATAATCAAAAACAAGTTGCTACCACTTTTTATTCTGAACTCACAAAAACTGATGCATTTAGGTCTATATTAGAAAAGGCTTTACAAAACTCTAATAACGCAAGTTATACAACAAATTTTGTGTCCTTGTTTTTTGATATCGTAAAGCCAAATTTAACTTTAAATAGTTCTATAACTGATAATGCGCTTCAAGAAGAACTAAATAGAATATCACCAACAAGAGGAAGTGTTGAAAAAGGAACACTGTTAATATCAAAAGGAGAGCTTGTTGAAGGTAAAAAATACGATGTTTTAAAATCTTTAGAGTCCGAATATGAATCTCAAGTTTGGAGTGAGTCTAACTATAATTGGGTAGTTTTTGCCTATGCTTTACTAGTTGCTTTAGCGTTATTAATGCTGTTACTGTTTTTAAGAAAATATAGAATGAAGGTGTTTTTAGATAACACTAAGGTGACATTTATTTTCTTCAATATTATTTTAATGGTATTGCTCACAACATTGATAATTAATTACAATGCTAAATATGTTTATGTAGTTCCGTTATGTGTTTTACCACTGGTTTTAAAAGCATTTTTTGATGCACGTTTAGGCTTATTTGCTCATGTACTAACAGTTTTATTATTAGGTTTTATAGTTCCTAATAGTTATGAATATATGTTTTTGCAAATTATTGCAGGAATTGTAACCATACTTACAGTTTCTGAATTGTATAAAAGAGCAAATCTATTTATATCTGTTGGTCAAATTACCCTCATATATATTATTGCATATTTTGCATTTTTTGTAATTCATGAAGGAAGTATAACCAATATTCAACCTGAAACATTCGGTTTATTTATTTTATGCGGTTTAGCAACCTTGTTTGTGCAACCGTTAATATATATCTATGAAAAAGTGTTTGGTTTAGTATCTGACGTATCACTGTTGGAATTATCTGATACAAATACAAAATTACTGAAAGAACTTTCAAATAAAGCACCAGGAACATTTCATCACTCCTTAAACGTTGCAAATCTAGCCGAAGCGTGTGCAAACGAGATAGGAGCCAACGCAATGTTGGTAAGGGTAGGTGCATTATATCACGATATAGGGAAAATGAAAAATCCTACTTACTTTACAGAAAACCAATCAACAGGAATTAATCCTCATGACGAATTATCGCCTAAAGAAAGTGCTAAAATTATCATTGACCATGTAATTGATGGAATAGAAATTGCTAAAAAAAATAATCTTCCTGATAGAGTTATTGATTTTATTAGAACACATCATGGTTCAAGCTTGGTGTACTATTTTTATTTAAAAGAAAGAGAATTAAATGAAAATTTAGAAAAAGATGATTTTAGATACCCTGGACCAAAACCATTCAGTAAAGAAACAGCTATACTTATGATGTGCGATAGTGTTGAAGCTGCTTCAAAGAGCTTAAAAGAACCTACATCTACTAAAATTGACAAGTTTGTTGAAAACATTATAAGTAAGCAAATGGAAAGTGGTCAGTTTTTAAATGCTAATATTACTTTCAAGGAAATTCAATCTATCAAAAAAATTCTAAAAAGTAAACTCGCTAACATATATCATTTAAGAATAGAATATCCTGAATAAAAAAAAGCCATATCGTTTGATATGGCTTTTTTGTGATCGCGACAGGGTTAAAATCTAAATCCTTTTTCCCACATATTATAAAGGTTTAGCAAGGGGTAAAAACCAAAGGGCTAATAATAGGGCTAAATAATACTCTATTTCATCAAATTTACTCATTATTTGTCATAGACTTAAATTTACAATCCTAACGTCTTAAATCCAAAATTTTAAAGAAGCCTAAGCCATAATTTAATACTTGGTAGTAAAAATACCCTTAATTAAATAAAACAGTCTTAAATCAAAGGTTTTAGAGCTAATTAATACATCTAATACACAAACAAATGTATTACTTGGCTCGCTTATACTTTCCTTGTAATTCTAAAATTTCAAATTACTTGTTATAAGCAAAATTCGCCTTAAATATATACATACTCTTTATGCTTTAGGGTACTAAGTCTTTTAGAGTTGTTAACTATTAGTTTTTGTATCTATGCTCTCTATATTATCTAAGTGAGGATAGACTTTTCTATTTCTTGGGACTCCAAATTTCAAACTATTATATTTTTTTACTGCTGTGTTATATGTCTCTGTAAAAAAAACTCTTTTTTCATTACTTCTAAATTTATTAAAAATATTGATTAATCTATTAACAGTTTCACTCTTTCTATTCTTTAAATAAATTTTGGATAAATCAAGACATCTTTCTAATCCATGTAAATTCATAAAAGAATATGCCAAAAATTCTAAATTTTCTTTTGGTGTTAAAGATTTCAATTTAAAATTTTTTGTATTGTCGAAAAGGTCAACAAATTTTACTTTATGTAAAATATCTAACCAGTCATCTGCAAGAAATCCCCAATTTTCAGACACATCTCTTAATGTCTTTATTTTACCACCAAAAGAAACTCCTGACTTAGCCCAAATCTTTTTTTCTATCCGTAAAATAAAGATTTGCTTTGATACCTTTTCATAAATTTTGTTTTTTAATATACCATTGTCTTTCATTTCTAAAAGCTTATCATAAAATATGATGGCATATTTTTTTCCTGTAAAATATACGCTTCCCTTTTCATAACTTTTTCTTTGCAACTTTGGATAAGACATAAACATTTGTATAATAGGCGCACTAGATGAAGGCAATTTTATATTAGCTCCTAACTCAATTTTTTTAACTTCAAAATCATACAAAATACTTTCAGCAATACCAAGTCGTTTAGTTATTAGTGAAAGGGCATTCTTAAAATCAATATAGTCTAAGTCGTTCAAAGATTTTATTCCAAACCACCATCTCCTTAAATTACCCTCGATAATGCACTCATAGGGTCTTTCATAATATTTAAAAATTAAAAATTCAGTTTTATCTCGATTTGGTATTAATATAGGGATGTATTGTCGATTTAACTTATCTCTTTTAGAATTAGCAATTTTGCATGCTCCTTGCGGATTAATATTATCTACATTTCCGCTTAATTTTATTTTGTCTAACATAATCTTAGTTTTTAATGAATTTTAATACATCAACTCGTTTTATTCTTACTGCACTACCTTGCTTATCTTGATACACTTTTAAGCCTTTTGCTCGCCATCTATCAAACGTACTTCGACTGATTTTAAACTCCTGTAAAACCTCTTTAACGGTAAGCATTTCGTCTTTTTTAATATTCCTTTTTTGTATGTCCAACAGTTCTCTTTGTTCTTTTTTTATTTTTTGAATGCTATTGATTAAATAGACCTTCATTTTTTTTATTTCGTGTATGTTGTTCATCTTATATTTTTTTAATTGTTAGTACTATTGAATAAATTAAAATAAGGGCTTCTTAATAAGTCTATATTATCCCCCCAAAACTCCTTATATGTCCTTTTAAAAATCTTTTGATAATCAACTTTGTGAAAGTTTGTTTTATTTAGAGATTTACCATTACTACATCCTATTCCCAAATAGAATTTTTCAACACCTCCAACATCATCAGCTTCAGCCATTATATCAAAGTTTAATTTCTTGCTTTTTGATAGATCAAAAGTTTTGAACTCACAAGTAAATTTTATCCCTACTGCAGAACTATAAAAATCAGATATTGAAAAAGCATTATTTATTTCTTTTACATTTTCTTGGCATTCATCGACAATACATTTGGCATTAGAAAAGGAAAGCCATTTAACTCCTGTATAATTAATTTTCAAATTCCTTGAAGTGACTATTTCTTTTCTGTAATCGTCATAAATTCTCACTAAGACACCTTCGTAACCATTAAATTCATACTCCTCTAACTTAATTCTACAATTTTTTAAATATTTACATTCATAAATTCCCGACTTCGTCACTTTAAAATGTAATACACGAAGCGTTTCATGCTCTAAGAACATCGTAGTCATTAAAAATTTAAATAGCGGGCTTTCTTCTGCTTTTACAAACTTGTATTGATTAATTCTTTTTGAGCTTCTTTTTTCATAATCTTCTACTTTTTTAGTTTTAGATTTAACTTTAAAATTTGTATTCATAATTTAAAATTTAAAATTGTTTATATAATATGAATACCCATGAAGCATATTTTTTGTTTTGGAAAAGAAGGGTTTTTCGATAAACTGTTTTTTATTTTTGTTTAAATGTCATTTTTTAAGTTGCATCTTGAATTTTATACATAAATTATTGAAGAGAAAATATTTATTATTTTTTGCTAAAAAAATGAAATAAGAGTATAAAAAAAACCGCCTTAAAGCGGTTTTTACATTAAATTATTTATGAGTTTTTAATTATACGTCTTCAAATTCTCCGATTATTTCTTCTTCTGTAATCAAAGTCCCCAATTTTATCAAACTATCTATTATTTGGGTTACTTGCAGATTATCTTTGGTTTTATATGCTAACAAATGTAGTAAGGCACTTGAAGTAAGCAGGATAAATCTTTTAATATCAGTATTCCAAGTTATATCATTTATAAAAGCTTCAAAGTCTGATTTAAAACTATTGCTAACAATAATAAACCCTATTTTCTTGTAACTTTCCTTTATAAGTTTTGGGCAAAAATGATAAATATATTCTCTAATTGCTCTATCATCTAAACCCAAATTATAGCCATTTGAATATGCTTTGGCATCAACTATAAAAGCAGTGTCTTCCTCTCTAAATTTAATAATTGCATCTGGATTTCTCCCAGTTCCTTGCCCATAAGATATAACCTCAAAATCAAGTAACTTAAATACCTCTGAAACTTTCTTTTCAAACAAACTCCCTTTTTCGGAAGCACTTTTATCGGTATCTTCCCCTAATTCTACAAGATTTGAAACTTTAGGGATTAAATAGTCATTAATATCAAAATTTGCCTTAATTAAGGTTTTTGTTTCTACAGGTGCATTAACCTTTTCGCTAACTGTTTTTTCCTTAACTACATCTTCTTTAATACTGTTTAAATGGATATTCCAAAAACAATGTTCAACATCCCAATTAGTTATTTTAGAATTAGTTTCAGACGATAAAAATGTTTTTATTTCCTCATTGATAACATAGAAGTATTCGTAGGTTTCTTTTTGGGTAGTTTTATCTTCCCATATATTTAACTCACTAAAAGCATTAATAATAGACGAGTATAAAATTGCCCACTTCTCTCGGTCTTGAACCTGCCAAAAATAAGATAGAAAATAGCAAACAGATGAAGGTTTTGGTACTTTACGTTTATCGGAAGCATTAACATAACTATCATAAAGTTCAGTTTCAAGTTTTTCTATTTTGCTAAGTGCTTCTTTTAGATTTCTAGGCTCTTTGATTACATCTTTAAGTAAACTATCTAAAGTGCTAATATCTTCATCATAAGCCCTTACTAATTGATTAAAAAACATCTGCCCTTTTATGGCTGTAAACCCCCATAAATTATTGCGCTTGTTATAACTATCTATACTGGTTTTAAAACTATATACATCACTTTCTCCATCAAAAAAAGTATTAATTATTTTCTTAATGTCCTCTATGGCAACTAAACGCTTTTGGTCTATTTCTTCATATTCAACTCCATTTTTATCAAGTACTCTTTTACCTTGTCTTAGATAATCTTTCCATAGAGATTTTATTTGCTTTTTAGTTTGGTTAGATAACATTTCTTAATTCTGTATATTTTAAATAATCGGTTAGTTTTTTATATTCTAACTGTTTCATGTAATTTTCCATATAATCATAATCAGGTTCATTATTTTCATTAACTGGAAGCATTATTTTTTCACTCTTAATTCTTGTATCATTCATCTCTCGATTGAAGCTATATTTAACCCCTAATCTTTTTACAATTGACGAAAGAAATTTGTAGATATAAGGATTAAATTTATCATTTTTCAACTGGGTAACATGGTCACTTGCTACAAACTCAAAAGGCTGATAAAAACAAGCTCCAACACTACCGCTATTTGCTATTGTTAAACAATTCGAAAAAAACCTTACTTTATCTTTATTACCTACATATCCATCAATACCATTATTTAGTGCAGTTGAAGAAACATAGGGCTTTTTACCCTTTTTATGATCTGCTTTTCTTAAACGTTTACCTCTTTGTATTTCATTAAAAATATCTTTTAAGTAAAATTCTAACCATTCTCTTTCTTCCAATCTTCCAACCACTTCAGAGTTTTTTAATTTTTTAATTCTATTAAGGATATATTTTCTGTAATAGTCTTTTTTTTCATCTTTTTTCCTTGATATAAAAGCTTCCATAAACTCAAAATCTGGCTCTCCATTTACATTAACAGGAAGCATTATTTTTAATTGCTCAACTCCCCCAGTTGCATTGTTTCCGTATGAAAACTTAACGGATTGTTTATTTATCGACAAACAAATAAAGTTCAATATATTAACATTACTATTAGAAAAAATAGCTTCCAATGCCTTTACTCTCGTTCCAACATAAAAATCTGTTTTTTGAGTATAAGCATAGAAATTACCTCTATCCGCTAAACTAATAGTCCTTTTAAAATTGAATAATTTTTGCTTTGGAATAGGTTCAGTCCATTCTGCAACACCATTATTTGCTATACTGTGGCTAATTATTGGAATATCTCCTTTTTGTACTCTTGAAATAATCAAGTCTCCACCTGTATAAATTTTAAAGAGCATTCCCAACTCAAACTCTTTCCAATCCTTATTATTTAAATCCAAACTCATATTATTTTTCATTTTCAAATAAGTAGCTTTTACCTTGCATAATCATATTGAACTCAAATGTTAAATAATCAGCTATTGTATTTTCAAAATCCTCTGCTTTTGGTATTTCATCATTGAAATAATAAAACGAGTGCAACCACTCATCGGTAGGCTCAATGGTTGTTTTTACCATAAATTTAGTTTCGGCATCTTCTCTGTCAAACCAACAATCCAATAATTTTACTTTACGCTCTTTGGCACGTTCAGTTTTTACTGGTCCAATATGCTTATTGATAACAAAACCATCATCTTCATAATTAAAAAACTTAACTCTTTCTTTAGAATCATGCTTTTTATGAGCCGTAAAAACGGCAATACATGGATTAGTACCTATTCTATAAAATGTTTCTTTATTAAGCGTTATAACACCTTGTAAAGTATGTTTATCAAGAATGCGCTTTTTAGCTTGTTTATCTTCTTTAGTTTTCCCAACCATTGTAGATTGAGGTACAATAGCTATACAAACCGCATTATCATCAAGACTATTAAGTAAATGTTCTATAAAATGAATTTCCGATAAGTGCGCCGTATCTTTTCCTTTGGCTTGGGAATAAGGTGGATTAATAAAGCCAACGGTATATTTATTCTTTCTTAACTCATTAGCATCAATCGCTAAGAAATTCCCTGGAATAAGCTGGCTTTTACCGTCATCCCTTAAAATCATATTGGTAGTAGCAATAGAGAACATATCTTCCCGTATTTCTATACCATGAAGCTGATTGGATTTAATATGCTTTTTCTGTGCTTCACTTTCAGCTAAATTCTCCATTCGGTGCATAGCTGAAATAAGAAATCCCGCAGTACCGCAACATGGGTCAAGTATAATATCAGTTGGTTTAAGACTTGCTAAATCACAAAACAATTCTGTTATATGAGGTGGCGTTAAAACTACTCCAAGACTTTTACCATCACCACCGCTATACTTCATAAATTCCCCATAAAAATTTCCTAAAATGTCTTCTTTAACATTAGCAGTTATAGAAGCAAGTATTTTAGTTTGAATAAACTCAGTAAAATATTTTAAGGGTGTTTTAGCTAATTCTATCTCTTTGTTAAAAGGAATTCTGTCATCAATTTCATTTAAAAGTGTTCTATCTCTGATAATATTAAACTGCCGTAATACTTTGTCTTTTTTAGTTTGAGGAGTTACCTTAACTCTTCGCATATAATCTTCTACAGCATCAAATATTTTCTCTCCGTCAGTTCTTACATCATCTCCATTCAAATCTTCTACCTTAAAATTTTTATCACTTAATGCTAATAAAATAGCAGAAACCACTAAAGGCTTTTCTTTATCTCCTAATTGCCCATAGTTTCTTAAAGCTTCATGTAAAATAGCAGATTGCTTAATTAGTTCCTCAGCTTCTAAAACTTCAGGGGGAGTTTCCCCCAATATTTGCTCACGATAGTATTTATCAATATTACCAGAAGAAAAATTTTCAAAATTTTCTACTGGTTTTAATAACTTATATCCTGTTACATCAATATAAATAGGTCTAATTACATGATGCTTTTCATCTCCTGAACAACCGAAAGCAAATACCTTTTTGAAGTTAGTGTTTTCGGTTATATGCTTGCCATAATGTAGAGCTCCATTTTCAGCAAAATCCTTTAATGATTTAATATCCGTTGCTAATTCCGTTTGCTCTTCATCAATATAATTTGCTTGCTTCCCTAATTCAGCTTTATCTTCTACTACAATTATAAAGTCATTGGAAATACCAACAAATTCGGGAAAACCTACACGTCCAGTCCCTTTTTTAGAAGCCGTTTTTAATGCGTCTTGAATTTCTTTAATACTGCTACCATTTGGTGTATATTTAATCTTGGCAGCATCTAATAATTTACCTATAAAAAAGTCAGTTACTCTTTCGTTTTTCGCCACAGTTACAAATCTGTTTATAATTTAGCCGAAAGTTAAACAATTATTATTTTATGAAACAAAATTTGTAACTTTTGTCTCAATTAAAAATACAAGTTTTATTTTGAAATATATTATAGAAATATGCGTTGCGTTAGACTTGGCAATTTTAGGTATTGCTTATCCAATCATAATTAATGAAATCAATAAAATAGGAGACCGCTATAAGTCAAATTATCTTTCAGAATTATTCAAAACAGAAATTCCACAACGACAAATAATATTACCTCATTGGTTAAGTAAAATTATACCGTCGTATTTAAGTTCTATTTCAAGATTTCAATTTTATTTAATCCTAACCGTAGCTTCTTTCATCTTTCTTATTGCAAACTTAAAACCATTATGGGGTATGGATTTTTGGCTGATAAATAATTCCGCCAAACTCATAGTGTTATTACTAACAATAGTGCTTGTTTATAATTTTTTTATGTGGCTTGATATGATAGCTTTATATAATGGGAAAACCATTGATATTTTAAGGCATGTAATAGATAAATTTAAAGGGAGTAATCCAAATACTGACTTATATAAATACAGTTTTAAAACTATAAATGAGTTTACTTATTATTCAATAAGAAATCAAGATTCTCATATACAAATTGAATTGTTGGACTTTTATTATGAACAGTTTGATAATGAAAGAAAATCATTTGTTGATTCCATAGAGATTTTACCTGATGATGATGAGGAAGCTATAGGTCGAAAGAAAAAATTAAAAGAAAGAGGGGTTGAATATAGTTCTGAATTATATGATTTAATTCTAACAATCAATTTGGAGGTTACAAATACTAAAAACCTTTATGTTAAAGCAATTGAGCATCAAGCAGTAAGTGGGTGGTGGTTATTAGGAAAAGGATATGAACAAATTCCAATTTCAAAACTTACCTATGATATTATTTGGAGAATCCTTAGGTTTTCAATTGACAATGATAAATTAATAAAACAGTATTGGTCAAAAGCACATCAGTACTTTGATTTTGGTCTGAATTATATACCCAAAGAATACGAAGGCAGAACTACTGTAATCAATAACCAAGAAGAAATTGACTTTCGTTTGAAAGAAAGAGATAAATTTCTTGAATTCCACTATACTTTAGGTGGATTATTAATGTACATGAGGAGTTATGAAACGATTAAGTATATTTTAACCTATTCCAGTTCATCACCCCCAAATTATGTGCTTCTGCCAAAAAATATGACTCAAATATTTGACTGGTATGAAGAATTTAGAAATGAATTCAAATTTCGTATTGAACGAATTGAGAACAATTATTCATTTCCCGATTTAGATAATTATGGAGTTAGTTATCAAATGAAGTATTGGGTTTGTCAGTTTTTAGTGGTTTTATTTGTTAGACAGTTTACCTTAAGAGAAAATTATATCTACGAGGATCATGTCGGAAAACCGAATTTACCTGATGGTGTTATAGAATTAAGAAACTGGCTTGACAGTGTAAAAAATTTCAGACTATTACTCAAAGAAATATTAGAAAATGTTGAGCTTTTGAATGCTTTGGAATATAAAGTGGTTAAGCTAGAAAAAGAAGAAGCCATGCTGCAATATTTAGACGATATGGTAGAAGACATTAATAGTAAAATTGTAAATATTGAAGTTAATACTCCTTTATCCGAAGAAAAAATAACAAATTTTAGAGATAGCGCTGAAAGAATAATTAATGCAAGTTATGAAAGGTATAGTTCAGTGATTGCTAACTATGATAGAGATATTATTTATGACAAACTCAAATTAACAATAGCAGGACAGCGTGATATAATGGATAAGTCTGCTTTTGTGGAAGGAGAAATTCCTCATTTTAATTTTGATACTGTAACAGCTGAAAGTGTTGTAAGAAATAATGTAGATAGTTATTTGCCTTCATCATTTATTCATGGTGCCACAGATAAATATTTGTTTAGCATTAATGACTTATTAAGTGCTATTAAAATTGCTATAGGCAACACCGAAGACTATATTATTATTGGTGTAAATTTAAGTTATCAATTTAAAGATAGGATTAGAGAAAATTATTCAGAAGCAATATTTTTATATTGTTCTAATAGGAGAATAAACAACCTTTTGTATTTACTAGATAAAAAGGATTTACCAACCATTATAAAAAAGAAACCTCTTCAAGAAGTTGTTGAAAAATATAGTCTCACACCTACGTCTGAAACCTCCTCAATATTTGTATCAGTTATAGATATTGGACTTCCAGCTAATGAAGAAATTAGAGATGAATGGGTGGATGTTAGAAAAGATGAAGAACTGACTAATAAAGTACAGGTAATGATTTGGATGTTATGGCTTATTCTCTGGAGGAGTGATAGACATATTATTCAGATAGCAATAGATTCAAATGAAGAAGAAAGGGGTGTTAGGAATGATTTAGACGATATAGTACCATTAAGTTAAACTACTTGTTTTTATAAAAGTCATTAATAGAAGAGTTTGGATTAGCCTTTCTCCATTCCGCCAATTCTTTTGACGTATTATTATCATTTAAGGCATTATTAGGCAATTTAGAAGAATTTCCGATATATTCGTCGTTGTTTATATTTAATGCCCGTAGCAATGACTTATAGTTCGCCTTTTTAGTTCTATGATATATTGTAAAACCATCTACAATAGTCCATATTCCCCAAAGGATAAATACTACAATTATAATTATTTTCAATAAATTTTTCGTTTCATACAGTTGATACCCCATTTGATTATAATATAAACCTAATACACATATAACTGGAATTAACAATTTTAGTAAACCTCCAAACCAATCTCGAAGTATAAATCTATCTACTAACTGAAACGGCAAGAAGATCCAAAATATAATTGTAAGTAGCAAAGGGTTATAAAATCGTTTGTTTACTACATATTCAGAAGCATTGTTTTGTTCCATTAATAAGCCTATCTTTCCAAGCTTATTATTCGGGAAATATTTTCCATTTGCTATTAAAAAGCTATTTATAAACGCTTTATCCATTTTAGTTGCAGATATATTCAAAACCTAAATATAAATTCCCATCTTTACTAACAGTTATTATAAGGTTGTCATCATTAAAAGAGTAATCATAATTAGTAGTGGTAGAACTACACCCATTAGTGGCAGAAGTCAAAAGATTATAGCTTAATAATAAAGCTTTGTCATAATCATTATCATTAAGATTTAGTAAATAAAAACTCTTGTAATCATTATAGAACTGATTCTCGTTAGAGGTATAACCATATAGTGTATTGCATTCAAGCGTATCATTTTCATTATAAAAGGAACTGGAAGCTATATTATTATTAGTCCATACTAATTCTGTTTTCCCTTCATAATTGTTTGTTTCTAAATCATAATGATTTATTGTAACAGGTTTACCATTTTCGTAAACATATACAGATTTTGTAGCTGGAATTAATTCATCAATAAAGTAATCGTAAGTTCTAACTTCTGTTAAATTATTATTTGAATCAAAATCAAACTCCTTTCTAAAAACAATTTCGTTATTACCGATTTCATTTATTTCAAATTTTTCAATATTGTTTTCATCATCATAACTAACATTTACAATTCTATCATTAGATGTTAATGAAATTACTTTATTGTCGTTGTATTCAAGAGAAAAGTTCTCATTAGAGGAGTATTCGGTATTACTTATTCTGCAAACTTCGTTTACTGGGTTTGGATTTGAATCATTCGTGTTATCAGAACTACAAGAAAAGAAAACTACTACAAGACTTAACAATAATAAATTTTTTCTCATTTTAATAAAAAACTTAATTATCGCCAGTTCCAAACGAAATGTTAGTATATAAAAAAAGCGTGGAACTGTAGCTTACCGTAACTGGGGTACCGCCAAGCACCTACGCACAAATAAACTAAGCCCACGCCGTAACGTGAGCGATAGTCTATTTAACTTGTGCGTATAAAAATTTGGCGGTTTTCAGTTACAAGTATAAATAGCTAACGCTAATACAATATTTTACAAGAGTAAAAGTAATACTTTATTTTAAAATTTTAAGAAGCAACTTTAAAGCTTACCTTTTTCATTACATTTTCTAATATTTCATTATCACTATTTACATATCTACTTGTCATTCTTATATCTGCATGCCCCATAAGTTTCATAATATAAAATGGTTGTACTCCTTCATTGGCTAAAGTCGAGCCAAAAGTATGTCTTGCAACATGAAACGTTATGTTTTTAGTATCATCAATTTCTGCTAATTCACTGATAACTTTTAAATCTCTGTTTACAGTTGGATTACATCTATTTGGAAATATAAAACTTAATTTCTTTTTGTACTCATACTTCTTTAAAAGTTCCAATGCTTCATTATTAATTGGAATAACAACTTTGGTTTCTGTTTTCTGAGTAGTCTTAACAATATTACCTTCCTGAATATCATCAATAGTAAGACTTAAAACATCTGAATACCTTAAGCCAGTATAACAGCTAAATAAAAACAAATCTCTTGTTAAGTTCAGCCCATCAGTTAGACTTCCTAAATTCAAATCAACATTTACTATTTTTTCAACTTCTTTTTTAGTCAAGAACGTAGTTTTTACTTTCTCTTTAAATCTTGGTATCTCTTTACAATAGTTCTTTTTAATCAAGCCAAGCTTAACAAATTCTTCTAAGACCGTTACAAAGTTTTTTCTTCTTGTTCCCAAACCTCCAGCTCCTATTTTTTTAACCTCACTCAAATAGAAGAAAAACTCATCTAAAAAGGCATAATCTATATCTTCAATAAATAAAGTCGCTCTATACTCTTTCAGTTGCTTTCTTAATAACAAGTAATGATTTTGGGTTCCCTCTTTTATAGTTTTGAACTTTCTTAATGTAAACTTGTCAAAGTAATAATAGAAGTCCTTTCTATTATGATTTGAACCATTGTAATATTCTTTCAAAATTTCAAATGTTATAGGTTTTCCTGACATTTCAAGCTTATTAATATAATCCCTCATTTTCTGCTCTTTATTTTCTAAAAGGCTTTTTAAGGTAGATGAGCCACTTCCTTTTGGGTAACTATTCGTTTTGGTTCCCCATTTATCTGGAAACCAATCTTTACCTACTGGTAGTCGTAATTGTTTACCGTTAACAATAATACTTAAATTTAATGGACACATGCCATTCATTTTAATTTTGTCTTTTCTAATAATCGTTTTTACTGATGTTGAATTTTTCATAATTATGAATTTTATAAATTAAACTTTTTGTACATTATATCTGTGAATTAAAATTTCTTCACACAAAAAGTTCGTTACTTTTTTACAAAATTCAAAGCAATCCCAATGGCAGTAAAGGTTTTGGAATATTTAAAAACTTGTCAACAATACATTTTTTGTATAATGTTCATAGGGATAAAATTTAATCTTTATACCAGTTTACCAAGATTTAATTAGGAGTAATTTTGGACAAAAAAATGAGACGCTTTTCTAATAAAAATTTACAGGGATAATAATAGGGCTAACAAAAATGAAGTAAAATGAATAAATTTGAATAACCACAAAAATAAAAAACCCCACATTTAGTGGGGTTTTGTCTTCACCTTAACTCAAGGTTACTCTTAAGTAGTGATCGCGACAGGATTCGAACCTGTGACCGTCTGCTTAGAAGGCAGATGCTCTATCCAGCTGAGCTACGCGACCCTTCAAGAATCTAATCGATTCTGAATAAAGTCGGGGTGGCAGGATTCGAACCTGCGACCTCCGCGTCCCAAACGCGGCGCGATAACCGGGCTACGCTACACCCCGAAAATTGCGGAGAGACGGGGATTCGAACCCCGGCAACACTTACGCGTTGACAGATTAGCAATCTGCTCCATTACCACTCTGGCACCTCTCCAATGCATTATATAAAGAACGTTCCTTAAATGCGGATGCAAATGTAACTTTTCATTATAAAGAACGCAACTATTTTTTAAACTTTTTATTCAAAAAAATATTTCGAAACCTCATAGTTTATCTCATTAAAACTGCTAATCACTTTATTAGCTTTAGAGTAGTCCTGATTTTTTGAATGTTTGCTATCGTATCCAACACAAAAAATATCAGCTGCATTTGCTGCTAAAATACCGTTTGTCGAATCTTCAATAACAATACAGTTCTTTTTATCATGACCAGAAAGTTCGGCGGCTCTCAAAAATATTTCTGGATGTGGTTTTGAAGCTTTTAGTTCTGCACCACTAATTTTTGCTTTAAAATATTTGTTAAGGTCAAATTTATCAAATACCTTGTTTATAGTGCTTCTAGATGCTGAAGAGGCTAAAACCAAAGTGATCTCATTGTTATGATAATCCTTAATAAGCTCATAAACGCCATCTAACAATTGTAAGCTATCGTCAGTGTCAAATAAGCTGTTAAAATGTTTACGTTTAGTAAGTTCTAAGTCAACAGGATCTTTATCTAAACCAAAATGAGTACATAAAGCTTTACATACATTTTTTGTGGATTGTCCTGTAAAAGATTCGTAGTGTTCAGTGGTAACATTTAAACCAAAGTCTGAAAACATAGAATGGTAAGCTTTATGGTGTAAAGGTTCGGTGTCTACAATTACACCATCCATATCAAATAATACAGCTTTTAGCATGTTGTCAATTTTTGTGCGAATATAATGATGATTATAGCTTTAGTCATCAATCAAACTAATTTAATCTAAGTTTTTGCGTTAATTATGACTTATAATTAATTGAAAAAGAGAACGCTAAACTACTTATTTATGTTAAAAAATGGTAATCAAATGCTTAAAAAATGGTTATTTGTCGAATAAATTAAACACTTTATCGAATATTTTGATCAAGTGAAAACTTTTTTAACATATATTTGCTGCAAATATTTTCATTTAAACCCCAAATCGAATGAAACCTAACTTAACCAACAAAGCTATTGCTTTTGCAATAGTATGTACTACATTTTTTAATTGTTCTATAGAATCTATAGACAATTCACAATCAGAATCATTGATAGTTCAAGAAGAGATTCAAACTGTAACAGAATCTACTACATGTAGTGGTTCTAATCCAACAGCTAGAATAACAAATAATGGAACTGTTACTGTCGATTTTGAAATACTTACAATTGATGGAACATTATTGGACAGTGAGTATAGTTTAGCTCCAGGTGAAAGTTCTTCATGGAAAACTTTTGATCAAGGAGATATTCTTTTTTCAATTACCAATGAAGACCCAAACATAAACGATTTAAAAGTTGCTTATAACATGAGCGCTTGTATGGAATTTGATATGGAGATTGGACCAGATAACTTGCTAACAACAGCAACGCCTGAATCACTTTAAGATACTTTTTTACAAATAATCACAATTTTTTCATTGTGAAGGTTTGTTGTGAAAAAGACATAAGTATCGCCTCCATCTTTAATTTTGAATTTTTTTCGAATTTGCTGAACCGCTTCAGGAAAGTTTCGAGTACTGATATTAGCTTTTTCATGCAGCTCCTTTTTTAGGAGCTGCTTGTTATATGGTAATATACGTTCAATTTTAAAACGTCTTCCTGGAAACTCAACCAACTCTTGTAAAGTGTATAAATGAGTATGCTGATGAAGCTTTAAAACATTTGATTGTTTTGAAACAGATTTGAAACCACCAGACTTTAATACTGCTGCATTGGGCTCGTACAAATAGGTTAGTGGCTCACTAAAGTTGGTTGTTATTGCTTGTTCTTCATTTAATTTAAAATCAAATGTTTCTTCAACAGTTTTATTAACGTTTACTGTTTTAATAGTGGTTTCTGCTTCAAACCCTTTTTCTAAAATCCAAAGTAGCTCTTTAACCTCGTTGTTAACAGCAATAACATGTATGGTTTTCACGTAATTGAGTTCACTAATTCCAACAGATATATCCAATAATGGAGAGGTTTTTATCATCACATTATTAGTATGATTGAAAATACTGTTAAGGTGTTTTGGTACATCAGGTAGGCAATCTTTTAAAAAAAACACTTTACCCTTTGTGTCATGTCTTCTTGAAGGATCAATATAAACCCAGTCGTATTGCTTATTATTGTTTAATAATTGAGAAACTCCATCATTAGTTATGGTTTCAATAGTATTAACTCCTAGTTCTTTATAGTTATGCGAGACAATTTCAGAAAGCTCACTGTTAATTTCGCAGTGAGTAACTTCTTTGAATTTTTTTGAAAAATAATAACAGTCAATTCCAAAACCTCCTGTAAGGTCTATGATTGAATTACCAGTTATTAAACTCGATTTATATTTAGCAGTCACTTCAGAAGAAGTTTGCTCAATATTCAGCTTGTTTGGATAGTATATTTTTTCGGTATTAAACCATGTTGGAAGCTTTGTTTTACAGCGTTTTTTTGCTTCTATTTGCTCTACTAGTAGTTTTATGTCAACATCTGAGTGATGATTCTTTTTTAATAATAAATCGGCAGTGTTAGAATTTATGTTTTCATTTATAAATTCTTGATTTATAGTATTTAAAATATTTTTATTCAAAGTAAAACTATAAGTCTTTAGTAAGTTTTTTTACGACTTTATTTTCTGAAAGAAACTCTTTTAAAATCACTTTTATAGCAGTGTAAGCAGGTACTGCAATGATAAGACCCACAACACCAAAAAGGATTCCAGCTATTAGAATAACCAAGAAAATTTCCAATGGATGGGATTTTACACTTTTTGAGAAAATTATTGGCTGACTTCCAAAGTTATCAATCAGTTGTCCTATAATAAAAACTAGAAGTACCCAAAACGTTTTTGGCATAATCACTTCGCTAAAGCTTGCACCAAGATTACTTGTCATTGTTAGCGTAACCATTAAAGCAGCTCCAACCAAAGGACCAACATAAGGGATAAGGTTAAGTAACGCACATAAAAAAGCAATAACTACAGCGTTTTCAACACCAATTATTAATAATCCAATAGTATAAATTATAAACAGAATTAAAATTTGAAATATAAGGCCAACAAAATAACGCGAAAGCAAGTCTTTAATTTTGGTTGAAGAATTGCTCCATCTGGTTTCCTTATCGTCTGGAATAAAGGTCATAATTCCGTTTTCAAAAAGACGACTATCCTTTAAGAAGAAAAACGAAATGAATAAAACCGAAAACAGTCCAATGCCAAAACTACCTAATCCGCTAGCTAGCGAGTTTAAAAAATTAGGAATTAGTGCGTAATCAATCTTATTTAAAAGATTAGATTCTTTTATAGATTTTTCAACATCTATATTATTAATTTCAAAATAGGTGAGTGCCTGATGGTATAAATCTTGAATGTTGCTTTGTAACTGATCAATATCTAATAATGACAAATTATGACTTTGCTTAGTAATTAAAGGAATAAACAATCCTATGAGCCCAATTAAAAGTCCTAAAAAAATAGCCATCGTAGTAATAACAGCTACAGTATTATTGAATTTTAATTTCTTTCTTAGAAATAAAACTATAGGTCTACCGATTAATGAAATAACAGCTGCAATAGCAATGTAAACTATTACGGCTTGAATTTTATACAAAAAAAACAATGTTAGCGCTATGCCTAAAACAATAGCTAATGCGCGTAAAATTCCGTTGGAAATAGTTTTTGAATTCATAAAGTAAAGATATAAAATCTGCTACATTAATTGTTTGGTGATTTCATATAAAGCAATTGTTGTTGCTTGTACCACATTCATACTGCTGTTTTGTCCAAACATATTAATATGCAATACGTGGTCACACTGTTTTAAAAGTGACTCTGAAACACCAAAATTTTCATCTCCAATGATTAGAGCGATAGGTTGATTTTGCACAAATTGATGATTATGTATTGGTTTACTAATAGATGTAATTTCTAAAGCAATTATTTGGTAACTTTTGGCTTTTAGGGAAGTTATTATCTCGAGCGTGTTTTTTGCAAACTCGTAGTTTACAAACTTTTCGGTTGAGCGTGAAGTTTTAGTGACTTTTCTGCTAATGGTAATGCCTTCACCACAAAACACAATATTTTCAATTCCAAAAGCATCAGCTGTTCTAAACAAGCTGCCAATATTTGGTGCGTTGTTAATGTTATCGCAAACAATTGTTATTGGGAACGTACGTTTTGCAAAGTTGCTTGAGTAATAATCTAATTGCAATGGATAAAAATTAATACGAAATTAGTAAGCAACCTGAATCCGTTTTACAAAAATCATGATCACAATCTAAAATTATGGTTACTTCATTTGTTTTAAAAACATGATTATTTATAGAATAAAGAGGAAGGATGATAAAAAAGATTCCTAATAGAAAAAAAGTAAATCTTAAAATTAGTGATGTAGATTTTTCTTCAGGTATTTCAAAATTAAATGGATTTTGCGAATTAAAATGCATAATATCAAAAATACTAATTAATTTCAATAATAAATATAATAATTATAGGTATTACAATGCATAATGTAGCAACTAAATAAGCAATCTTCTTTTGCTTCTTTGTTAATTTACTATGCGAATCTTTATTTAAAGAATATTCTGAATAAAAATCAAATATTGAAAATATTATTTTCAGAATATCATTCATAAATTAAATTAGTTTTCAAAAGCATACTTTACAATGTTTGCTCCCATTTTTAAAGATTTTTCTCTTACCTCTGGTGGGTCGTTATGAACTTCTGGGTCTTCCCAACCATCGCCTAAATCGCTTTCAAAAGTGAACAGTAAAACCAATCTGCTTTCATAAAAAATACCAAAAGCTTGCGGACGTTTACCATCGTGTTCATGAATTTTTGGTAAACCGTCAGGAAATTTATAAGCAATATTGAATATATCGTGCGTTTTTGGCAATTCAATCAATTCTGCGTTAGGAAATACCTTTTTAAGTTCTTCAGTAACATAAGGTCGCATTCCGTAGTTATCATCAATATGTAAAAAACCTCCTGAAATAAGATAGTTTCTAAGGTTTTCGGCATCTTCATCACTAAAAAACACATTTCCATGTCCTGTCATGTGCAGTAATGGATATTGAAAAATATCAATGCTACCGACTTCAACAGTTTGCGGATTTGGATTTATTCTAGTATTAATGTTGTTATTGCAAAAGTTAATAAGATTAGGTAATGCTGTTGGGTTACTATACCAATCGCCACCACCTTTATATTTTAAAACAGCTAATTCTTGAGATAAACCCAAAGTAGAGTATAGAAAAGCGATGATAAAAATTAGGTGCTTCATATTATTGATTTACAAAAGCTACAGAATGACAAGCTACAATTGCAGCAGTTTCTGTACGCAATCTTGTGTCTCCCAAAGTTACAGGAATAAAATTATTTTGAAGCGCCATTTCAATTTCTTTAACACTAAAATCACCTTCTGGTCCAATAAGTATAATGATGTCTTGAGTTGGTTTTAAAAGGTCTTTTAAAGATTTTTTATCAAGCTCCTCACAATGTGCAATAAACTTTTGTCCGTTAAACTCTTGAGAAATGAAGCTTTTAAACGATATAGCGTCATTTAATTTTGGCATAAAAGCACTCAACGACTGTTTTGTAGCAGATTGAATAATCTTTTCAAAACGCTCTGATTTTATGACTTTACGTTCGCTATGGTCGCAAATAATAGGAGTGATGGTGTCTATTCCTATTTCGGTAGCTTTTTCTAAAAACCACTCGTATCTATCATTCATTTTTGTTGGAGCAACCGCTAAATGCAAATTATAGTTGTGCTTTTGCTGTAGGGTTTTAGATGTAATTTCTGCCATACAGTTTTTAATATCTGCAATCTGTATTTTGGCAGTGAATATATAACCGTTTCCGTTGGTAATATGCAGTTCATCTCCAACCGATTTTCGCAATACCTTTATAATATGGCGACTTTCATCTTTTGGAAACGTAATTTGAACAGCGTCTTCAGTTAATTCAGGATTATAAAATAACTGCATTATTAGTATGTTGGTTCGGTAATTTTAAGCACTTTAATTTCTTCAATAAGCTTAGTGTCATAGGTTTTTACGACTACGTAATAAGCGTTTTGAGTTGGCACATCAACTGAAAAAATATCATTTACACTATGCTTTCCATTAATAACTTGATCTTCAAATTCTGGAAACATATCACCTTGTGTAAACCACCCTAAATCACCTCCACGTTTTGCACTATCATCCATTGAGTAGTGTTTTGCAAGGTCTTTAAAACGGTAGCCTTCATTGTATTTTGAGATAATATCAGCTCTCATGTCATCAATATCTTCCATTGATTTTTCATTACCATCAAGAAAAATATAACTCACTCTATAATATGGAATTTCTTGTTTTTCAATAACCTTATAATGGGTTTTGTCCATTTCGTTTTTATAGACTTTTTTTCCTCCTTTTTTTAGTTTAAAAAGATCTTTGGCTAACCTAGTATTATGTTTTTCTTTATTGAAGGTTATAATTTTTCCTTTAAGCGCTTTATTGCTTTCAATAAATTTGGTGGCAAGCGTTTCATCTTCAATAGAATCTAATTTCTTTTCGATGCTATTTTGCGAAACAGCAATCATTGTAAAAAAGCCAAATGCAATACACAGTAAGTTTTTTGTCATAATGTAGGATTGTTAAGGTTTCAGTTCAAAATTAAACCTATTGTTGAAACATAAAAGGTCTTAGGTTTTAAGTTTTTAAGAATTGATTGTTTATAACTTGATTTTGAGCCACTTTTTATTTTAAACTAATCAAAACTAAAAAGTTCAATAATCCTAAAAGTAGCTTGCATGATTTATAGTTTTAATCGAGCAGAGGCAACAACATTGTTTTGTGAAAATTCACCCTCTAAAAACTTTAAATGCCCAACAATAGCAATCATTGCAGCGTTATCTGTGGTGTATTCAAATTTTGGAATATAAGTGGTCCAACCAAATTTCTTCTCACCATCTTTTAGTGCTTTTCGTATGCCAGAATTTGCAGACACACCACCACCAATGGCAATATGTTTGATACCAGTTTCTTTACTGGCTAATTTCAGTTTATCAATTAAAATACCAATAATTGTATATTGTATAGATGCACAAATATCATTGAGATTTTCTTCAATAAAATTTGGGTTTGCTTTTGTTTCTTTTTGAATAAAATAAAGAATTGCGGTTTTAAGACCAGAAAAACTAAAATTTAATCCGTCAACTTTAGGTTTGGTAAACTTAAACGCTTTTGGGTTTCCTTGTTGTGCTCTTTTGTCAATTTCAGGACCAGCAGGATAACCCAAGCCTAATATTTTTCCGCTTTTATCATAAGCTTCACCAACTGCATCATCAATAGTTTCTCCAATAACTTCCATGTCAAAGTAGTTAGACACTTTTACAATTTGTGTATGTCCACCAGAAATGGTCATTGCTAAAAACGGAAATTCAGGTTTATTAAAATCTTCTTCATCAATAAAATGAGCTAAAATATGTGCTTGCATGTGGTTAACATCTATTAAAGGAATGTTTAAACCATAAGCCAATGACTTTGCAAAAGAGGTTCCTACAAGTAACGAACCCATTAAACCAGGACCACGAGTAAAAGCAATGGCATTAAGCTGAGATTTTTCAACACCTGCTTTTTTTAGTGCTTGTTGTACAACAGGAACTATGTTTTGTTGGTGTGCTCTTGAGGCTAATTCTGGCACAACACCTCCATATTCTTCATGAATTTTTTGGTTTGCAACAACATTGCTTAAAATCCTTCCGTTAAGCATAACCGAAGCTGCTGTATCATCACAAGATGACTCAATTGCTAGTATGTAAATATTTTGTGAAGCCATTAATATAAATTAGGCACAATAATTGTTAATTTTGGCTTCAAAGTTATAACTTTAAAACGTATCAAAAAATTTTTAAAAATAGTATCAAAGCTCTTGGCAATTCTTTTGCTATTGTTCATCATTTTGGTGTTGATACTTTCTATTCCTGCTGTACAAACGCGTTTAGGGAAACATGCAACAAAACTGGTTAACGAAGAATTTGGTACAAATATCAATATTGAAAAAGTAGGATTACAGTTTAATGGAGATGTAGAGTTAAAGCATATTTATGTTGAAGACTACAAAAAAGATACGCTTATTAATATTGCCGAATTAAACACATCAATCATTAATTTTAGAAATCTTTACAATGGCAAACTTGCCTTTGGAGATATTGATATTATTGACCTTACCTTCAATATAAAAACTTACAAAGGCGAAGACCAAACCAATTTAGATGTGTTTGTTGCAAGGTTTGATGAAGAAAACCCAAGTAATGAAAAAAGTGGATTTTTACTTTCATCTAGTGACGTGTCTATTTATAATAGTACGTTTAGAATGCTAGATGAAAACAAGGAAAACCAAAAAATACTTGAATTTGATAACCTTAACATTAATGCAACTGACTTTTTAATTGATGCAAGTGATGTAAGTGCTAGAATCAATACTTTGTCGTTTAGAGATAGTAGAGGATTGTCAATTCAAAATATGGTTACAAATTTTGAGTACACATTAGATCATATGTCGTTTAACGATTTGAGTATAAAAACTGAAAACTCAAATCTTAAAGGAAATGTGCGATTTGATTATAAGCGTGAAGATTTACAAGAGTTTACCGATAAGGTAAATGTCACTGCAAGTTTTGAAGATTCAGAGCTGTTTTTAAACGACCTTAATACATTTTATAACGAGTTTGGTGTTTCTCAAAAAGCAAACTTTACCGTTGATTTGTCAGGAACACTTAATGATCTTTATGCTGAAGAGTTAAAGCTTAATACAAGTTCGCGTACTAGAATTTACGGAAACATCAATTTTAAAAACTTGTTTAATAGCGAAGATGATAACTTTTCAATGGACGGAAAGTTTGATAACCTTTCATCAAATTACTACGATTTAAGAGCATTATTACCAAATATATTAGGTGAGTCTATTCCTTCAATATTTTCTAAGCTTGGAGATTTTAATATTAATGGTACATCTCACATAACATCCACAACTATTGATGCCGATTTAGATATTTATACAGATTTGGGTGAAATAAGTTCCAATCTAGAAATGACTCGTGTTAATGATATTGACAACGCGAGTTATAAAGGAAATGTGGTGTTTAATGATTTTGATTTGGGTAAATTATTAGATAATCCTGAAATAAAAACCACCTCATTTAACCTTGATGTGGACGGAAAAGGATTTACATTAAAAAACTTATATACCAACATTGAAGGTCAGATTTACGAATTGGATTTTAATGACTACAATTACCAACACATAACCGTTTCAGGAGAGTTGGGTAATAATATTTATAATGGTCTTTTAAAGTCAACCGACAAAAATTTCAAATTCACGTTTGATGGTTTAGCCGATTTATCTAATGAGATTAAAGCTTTAGATTTTAAAGCTAATGTTGAATATGCAAACCTTAATGCATTAAACTTTATTAAGTCCGACAGTATTTCAGTATTTAAAGGAAATGTTGAAATGTCAATGAAAGGTTCAGGGATTGATGATGCTTATGGTAGTTTAAATTTTAAAAACACCACCTACATCAATCAAAATGACGAATACTATTTTGAAGATTTTGACATCTCATCTACATTTCAAAATAAAAAACGAACAATAGCTATAAATTCTCCTGATATTATTGAAGGTACTATCAGTGGCGATTTCAAGTTTAAGGATATTGGCAAGCTAGTTGAAAATTCAGTGGGAAGTATTTATACCAACTACGTTCCTAATAAAATTGAAGGTAACCAGTATATGGACTTTAATTTTAAAATCTACAATAAAGTCGTTGAAGCCTTTTATCACGATTTAGAACTTGGTAAAAACACTTTTGTAAAAGGTAGAGTAGAGAGTGATGAAAAAGGCTTTAAGCTAACATTTAAGTCGCCTCAAATACGTTTGTTTGATTATTTTGCTAACGACATATCGTTAAGTATTGATAATAGCAATCCTTTATTCAATACTTATGTAGAAATCGATTCGCTCAACACTAAGTATTATAATGTGTCAAAATTCAGTTTAATTAACGTTACACAACGCGATACGCTTTTTGTAAAATCTGAATTTAAAGGAGGTAAGGACAATACAGATGAGTTTGACCTTAATATGTATTACACTGTTGATGAGAATAACAAATCGGTTATAGGATTTAGAAAATCAGATGTCGTTTTTAAAGGCAACACTTGGAATATTAATGACGAAAAAGACAACCTGCATAAAATAGTTTTTGATAGAGATTTTAAAGAGTTTGATATTGAAAAGCTAGTAATGAATAATTACAATGAGCAAATTGAGTTGTCAGGTGTGGTTAGAGATTCTACCTACAAAAATATAAACCTAGGATTTACTGATGTTGACCTTTTAAAAATAACACCAAGAATTGATAGTTTAAACCTTGAAGGTTTAGTAAATGGAAAGGTAAATATTCTACAAGAAGATGGTGTGTACTTACCAACATCAAACCTCGATATCACTAATCTTAAGGCAAATGATTATGATTTAGGGTCTTTAAGTGCTAACATTACAGGAAATCAATCTCTAACCAATTATAAGGTTGATGTAAAACTTATTAATGATAATGTAAAATCCTTTGTGGCTAATGGTAATATTGATGTAGGCGACTCATCATATATAGATTTAAACTTAAGTTTTGATGAATTTTTACTTAATCCGCTAGATCCTTTTGGAGAAGGTGTTATTACTAATATTCGTGGTTTAGCTACAGGACGAGCAACTGTAACTGGTAATCTCAAAAATCCTGATATTAATGGACGTTTGTTATTAGATAATGCAGGGTTGAGTATTCCTTATTTAAATGTAGATTACAGTTTTGATTTTGATTCAGAAGTAGAGCTCAAAGAGCAAAAATTTATATTCAATGATGTGGTTTTAACGGATTCTGAATATTTTTCTAAAGCAACACTTAATGGATTTATTGGTCATAATAGTTTTTCTGATTGGACTCTAGGGTTAGATTTAGAAACCAATCGTTTCTTGGTTTTAAATACTGATGATGACGAAGAAGCACTTTACTATGGAACCGCATTTGCAAGAGGTGTTGCAAGCATTTCTGGGCCAACAGACCAATTGGTTATTGACTTTGATGGAAGTACCGAAAAAGGAACCGTTTTTAAAGTACCACTTAACGACTTGGAAACTTATGGAGACAACTCATACATTCACTTTTTAAGTCCTGAAGAAAAGGAAGCGCGCAGAAAAGGAGAGGAGTATGTTGAAACCGAAATAAAAGGACTGGAACTTAACTTTGACCTTTTTGTAACTCCTGATGCTGATATTGAAATTGTTATAGACCGTAATTCTGGTAGTACCATTCAAGGTTCAGGAAACGGAAACTTACTTTTTGAAATAAACACCAATGGTAAATTTAATATGTGGGGAGACTTTGTGGTAAACAAAGGAGTTTACAATTTTGCTTATGGTGGTTTAATACAAAAAGAACTTGTTGTTGAACCAAACGGAAGTATTCGTTGGGAAGGCGATCCAATGAAAGCACAAATAGACCTAAAAGCAATTTATAGCACATCTGCTAATCCTTCAGTATTATTAGATAACCCAATTAACAGAAGTATTGATGTAAATGTCGAAATAAGCCTAACAGGACAATTGGAACAACCTGAACCTAATTTTGCATTTACTTTCCCTAATGTAGATTCTACAATTAAATCAGAGTTAGAATATCGATTAGAAACAAGAGAAAGTAGAGAATTTCAAGCGTTAAACTTATTGTCTTTTGGTGCATTTGCTAGTGAAATCAGTTTAGGTCAACAAGCCTATGGTACCATTGCAGATAGAGTAAACAGTTTATTCAATAGCTTGTTTGAAGACGAAGATGGTAAACTACAAATAGGTGTCAATCTTCAACCTGGAGAGCAAACTCCAGACTATCAAACAGATGATAGATTAGGCTTTACATTAAGTACTAAAATTAATGATAAAGTATTCTTTAATGGTAAGGTTGGTGTACCAATAGGAGGAGTTAACCAAACAGTAATTGCTGGTGATGCTGAGATAGAAGTATTATTAAATGATGATGGTACGCTTTCGGCAACGTTTTTCAATAGAGAAAATAGCATTAGAAACTTTGGAGAAGAAATTGGATACACACAAGGAGCAGGTTTATCATACAATGTCGAATTTGATACATTTAAAGAGTTAATCAACATTATCTTTTCTGGAAAGAATAAAAAGAAAAAGAATGCAAAAAAGACATCTGATAATGGTCCAAAAAAGAAAGACGACAACTTCCCAGATTACATCAATTTGAAGTCAGATTCGCAAAATAACGACTGATTTTTCAACTCACTTTTTCACATTTTTAATTTTTTTGTTAACGAAATCGTTTGAATTTTAACATACCGATAAAAATTTGCAGAAACCTTATTTTTATTGCTATATCTTTGTTAAGTTTACTTTTTATAATGTCGAATTTAATGAATAAAAACATAAAAAAAATAGCTGTTTTAACATCAGGTGGAGACTCTCCAGGAATGAATGCAGCAATTCGATCTGTAGTTAGAACTTGTGCATATCATAATATAAATTGTGTAGGAATTTATAGAGGATATCAAGGTATGATTGAAGGCGATTTTAAAGAAATGGATGCTCGTAGTGTAAAAGGCATTATTAACAAAGGAGGCACCATATTAAAATCTGCAAGATCAAACGAATTTAGAACTGTAGAAGGTCGTAAAAAAGCCTACGAAAAACTTAAAGAAGCTAATGTTGATGCGCTAGTTGCTGTTGGAGGTGACGGAACGTTCACAGGAGCAATGATTTTTAGTAGTGAATATGATTTTCCAGTAATGGGAATTCCAGGAACTATTGATAACGATATCTTTGGTACTTCACACACTTTAGGCTATGACACTGCTTTAAACACTGTAGTAGATGTCATTGATAAAATTAGAGATACTGCAAGTTCACACAACCGTTTATTCTTTATTGAAGTAATGGGACGCGATGTTGGACATATAGCACTAAACGCTGGAGTTGGTGCAGGAGCAGAAGAAATTCTAATACCTGAAGAAGATTTAGGGTTAGAACGTTTACTAGAGTCTTTACGTCGTAGTAAGCGCTCAGGAAAATCTTCAAGTATTGTTGTTGTTGCCGAAGGTGATAAAATAGGTAAAAACGTATTTGAGCTTAAAGACTACGTTGATGAAAACTTAGCCGAATATGAAGTGCGTGTATCTGTTTTAGGTCATATGCAAAGAGGTGGTTCGCCTTCTTGCTTTGACAGAGTATTAGCAAGTAGAATGGGAGTAAAAGCTGTAGAAAGCCTTTTAGAAGGAAAATCAAACTACATGGTTGGATTACTCAATGATAAAATGGCACTTACACCATTAGACCAAGCTATAAAAGGACAATCAAAAATTAATTTAGAATTACTACGTGTGTCAGATATCATGACCACTTAAACCTTAAAATAAGAATATGTCAAATTTAAAATTAGGAATCAACGGATTCGGAAGAATAGGAAGAATAGTTTTTAGAGCAACTATTAACAGACCAGATGTAGATGTTGTAGCAATCAACGATTTACTAGACGTAGAACACTTAGCGTACTTATTGGAGTATGACTCTGTTCATGGTAGATTTGATGGTACAATTGAAGTTAAAGATGGAAACTTAGTTGTAGATGGAAAAACAGTAAGAATTACTGCTGAAAGAGACCCTAAAAACTTAAAATGGGACGAAGCAGGAGTAGATATCGTTGCTGAGTGTACAGGTATTTTCACAACTTTAGAAACAGCTAACTATCACATTGAAGCTGGAGCTAAAAAAGTAGTAATTTCTGCACCAAGTAAAGACGCACCAATGTTTGTAATGGGAGTTAATGATAACGAATTAACTGCTGACCACAAGATTGTTTCAAATGCATCTTGTACTACAAACTGTTTAGCACCTTTAGCTAAAGTATTAGACGATAATTTTGGTATTGAAGAAGCTTTAATGACAACTGTTCATGCAACAACAGCAACTCAATTAACTGTTGATGGACCTTCACGTAAAGATTATAGAGGCGGAAGAAGTGCTTTATTAAACATTATACCTGCATCTACTGGAGCAGCTAAAGCTGTTGGTAAAGTAATTCCTAAACTAAACGGTAAACTTACTGGTATGGCATTTAGAGTTCCTACTGCAGATGTTTCAGTAGTAGACTTAACTGTTCGTACTCAAAAAGAAACCTCTTTAGAAGAAATTAAAGCTGTTTTCAAAAAAGCATCTGAAGGAGACATGAAAGGTGTGTTAGGTTACACTGACGAATTAGTAGTATCACAAGACTTTGTAAGTGATGCTCGTACAAGTATATTTGATGCAGAAGCAGCTATTGAATTAAATTCAAAATTCTTTAAAGTTGTATCATGGTATGATAACGAATTTGGGTATTCCAACAAACTTGTTGACTTAGCTCAAAAAGTGCACTCGTTATAATAATAATTTAATTCCGTAGAGTTTATAATGCTTTACGGAATTTTTTTTTTACATAAAATTTATGATATTAATTGTTGATAGTGGTTCTACCAAATGTGATTGGATAGCAGTAGATAATAATGGTAACCAATTACTCGAAAAAATAAGAACCAAAGGGCTCAACCCAGCAATATTAAAAGAAAAAAAACTTTTTAAGATTATTAAAGCTAGCGAAGAATTAATGACTGTTAAAGATCAAGTAACAGACATTTATTTTTATGGAGCTGGTTGTGGTACAGAAAATCCAAGATTATTACTTACTCAAGTTTTACGCTCTTTATTTTTAAAGGCAAATGTAGAAGTAAAAGAAGATACTATGGCTGCTGTAAGAGCTACTATTAATAGTCCAGAAGAAGCTGCAGTTGTTTGCATTATGGGTACTGGTTCTAATTGTAGTTATTACGATGGTAAAGAATTACATCAACGTGTTAAATCATTAGGTTACACCTTAATGGATGATGCTTCTGGTAATTATTATGGCAAAGAATTAATACGAGATTATTATTATAATCATATGCCAGAGCAAATAAAAGTGGCTTTTGGAGACAAGTATAATTTAGAAGCCGATTATATCAAATACAATTTATATAAGCAACCAAACCCTAACGCATACTTAGCTAATTTTGCTGAGTTTATGATTCTTAATAAAGATTCTGAATACATAAAAGAACTAATTAAAAAAGGTGTTAGGAGATTTGCAAAAAACATGATTCTTCAGTTTAAAGAAGAGTTGAAAACTGTACCTGTACATTTTGCAGGTTCAATAGCATTTTTCTGTCAAGATGAAATTAAAGAAGTTGCAGAAGAGTTAAACTTTAAAGTAGGAAACTTTGAAAGAAGACCTATTGAAGGTTTAGTTAACTTCCACACAAACGCTTCATAATTTAGTAATACAATGGAAATAGCAATAATTGCTCATGATGGTAAGAAAGCTGAAATGGTTCAGTTTTTAAATCAGCATAAAGACCTATTATTAAACAAGAAAATAAATTTAATTTCTACAGGAACCACTGGAAAAAAAGTAAAAAAAGCAGGTTTTGAAGTTACAAGACTGCTATCTGGTCCTTTAGGTGGAGATGCTCAAATTGCTGCTAGAGTAGCAGAAGGACAATGTAATATGGTATTGTTTTTTAGAGACCCTCTTGAAAAACATCCTCACGAACCTGATGTGCTTATGTTAATGCGTTTATGCGATGTGCATGATGTACCATTAGCAACTAATCCAGCAACAGCAGAACTTTTAATGAAAGCACTTTAAATTAATAAAGTGCTTTTTTATGTATAGAAATTAAGGATTATAGACTTGATTTTCCTGTTCGGCAACTCTAATAAACGTAGTGCGTTTAGTAAGTTCTTTTAAGCGTTCAGCACCAACATAAGTACAAGTGCTTCGTAAACCTCCTAAAATATCTTGTAGTGTGTTTTCTACATTCCCTCTATAAGGAACTTCTACAGTTTTGCCTTCACTAGCTCTGTATTCGGCAACACCACCAACATGTTTTTCCATAGCAGTAGAAGAACTCATTCCGTAAAACTGTTTATAAGGTTTACCATTGCGTTCTATAAGTTCGCCACCACTTTCATTGTGTCCTGCAAGCATGCCACCAAGCATCACAAAATCTGCAGCAGCACCAAACGCTTTAGCTATATCACCAGGAATGGTACAACCACCATCACTAATAATTTGTCCACCTAAACCATGAGCAGCATCAGCACATTCAATAATTGCAGATAACTGTGGATAACCAACACCTGTTTTTACTCTTGTGGTACAAACGCTTCCTGGTCCAATACCAACTTTTACAACATCAGCTCCAGAGAGCAACAGTTCTTCAACCATTTCACCAGTAACCACGTTACCAGCAATAATCACCTTATCAGGATATTGGTCTCTGGTACGTTTTACAAACTCTACAAAATGTTCAGAATAACCATTAGCTACATCAATACAAATGAATTTATACTGCGGATTAAAATTTAAAATTGAAGCTAGTTTTTCAGAATCTTGTTGTCCTGTTCCTGTGCTAATTGCTAAGTAGTCTTCAATACCTTCAGGAGCATTAGATGAAAACACGTTCCAATCGGTAATAGAGTAGTGCTTGTGTATTGCAGTAAACAATTTATGTTTTGACAAGGCCAAAGCCATATCAAAAGTACCAACGGTATCCATATTGGCAGCCATAATAGGTATGCCTTTCCAGTTGACCTTACTGTTTAAAAAAGTAAATTCTCTTTCTAGATTAACTTGTGAACGACTCTTTAATGTAGAACGTTTTGGTCGAATCATAACATCTTTAAAACCTAGTTTTATTTCATATTCAATGCGCATAATGGATATAATTGGGTTACTATCAAAAATACAAAACTCAAGTGTATGTTTTTGGTTGACTTATTAACAATTTATACAATAAGTTAGACCGATAAAATGTATATTAGTCATTGTTAAATATTGTAATCGACAAATAGATTAGCTTTTAATATGACTAAATATTATAAGGAAAAAGCACTTTTGGCAACCGAAAATAAGATTGATAGCATAAAGCGAGATGCTGATTTTTTTAAAAGAAATTTAAACAGATTTATTGTTTTTGGAACTTTAGCCTCTTTTGTAGCTCCAAATTATGGAAAAGACAAACCGCTTTATGCAGAATTAAATGTGTCGTATTATGATTTAGTAGTCTTTTTTGTAATTGTATTTGCTTCAATTTGTTTTATTAGTTACATCATATGGAAAGTTCAAGATAGGACAAGAATGCGGAAACTACTAAAGCGTAAAAAAGAATTAGAAGAAGAAATAAAGAGTTATGAGTGATTTATTAACAGCTATTGATATTATGTTTTATGTCATGGAGTTTTAAGGTTGAATTTTAAAAATAAAAAAACTAACTTCGTTTAACTGTCGATGTAAATTATTAAAACAATTCATATCTAATTATTGGCAACCATTTAAAATCACTCTACTCATTAAGAAATTTTGAAGATTATTAATTTCATTTGTAGCAAATCAAAATACTTTAAAATATAAATAAATCATAAATATTTCACTTATAAGTAAAATAACTATATATTTGCAAGCCGTATGTTCTCGAAATGTCAATTAATTAAAATACCTCAATTCAGTGGACCAAAGGGTTCTGTTTACACTATATTAATTGACGATGAAGAAATTACAGCGTTCAAAAATTTCGTAATGATGAATAATTCATTTAAAAGTGAAATAAAAGATATAGTTGGACGTTTAAAAACTATGGGGTTTAAAACTGGTATGAGAGAGGACTTTTTTAAATTGTACGAAGGTAAACCTGGAGACGGCGTTTGCGCATTGTTTGACAAAGAAGACAGTAACTTAAGATTGTATTGTGTTCGTTACGGCTCTCAAATTGTAATACTTGGAGGTGGAGGTCACAAACCAAAATCCATTAGAACTTTCCAAGAAGATGAAAATTTAGAGAAACAAAATTTTATCCTAAGAGACTTATCAAAACTAATTACTGAAAAAATGCAAGACAAAGAAATTTGGTTTAGCGAAGATGGCTTAGATTTTGAAGGTGACTTAACAATTGAAAACTATAATTATGAATAAATCTGCACAAGAGAATTTTGACTTTATAGACGATATTTTGGAAGAAATATCGCCTTTAGAAATGAAAAAAATCGAACAACGTATGCTTAATGCTGAAAAAATCCGTAAAGCTATGGATGCCAAAGGTTGGAACAATACCAAATTATTAGAGGCATTGAATATGAAAAGCCTAAGCATAATAACTAAATGGCTAAGTGGAACTCATAATTTTACTCAAGACACTTTAGTAGAAATTGGTGAAGTTTTAGGGATTAATTTCTTTGAACCAGCAGAACAAGGAATTACTATAGAATTTAGTTTTCCAGTATTAAAAAATAAAACAAGTGGATTTGATTCATACAGCAGTCTGGATTATATTTTAAATGCTAATCAAATTAATTTGTCAAATTCATTTAATAATAATTGCACAGAATATCAAGCTTAAATTATGTCTGAAGAAAAACCATTTAATTTTCAAATAAAAGGTATCGAAATTCTTGATACGAGTATTATAAGACCAAAAAATAAAATTGATGGTAATACGGTATTTGGATTTGACTTACAGGCACAGCACAGTTTTAATTTAGAAAGAGAATTAGTTATAGTAACTTGTAATATTGATGTGTTAGATAACAATTCTAAGGATAAATTAGGTCACGTTAATGCAAGTTGCTTATACTATGTTGAGAATTTCAAACAGTATTTTGACGAGAAAACAAGCGCACCAAGTTTACCTCAAGGTGTTGTCACAATGCTGAATTCTATTTCAATTTCTACTGTTAGAGGTGTTATGTATGGAATTTTTAGGGGAACATTCTTAAATGGAGCTATTTTACCTGTTGTTAACCCTAATATGCAAATAAAAAAATAAAAAACGGTAGCCAACAATGGCTATAAGTAATTGTAAGTAATCGCATACTTACGAAAATCCTCGTGGATTTTCAGTTTGGTGCGTACTTGCAAAGTTAAGTGCTAAACCGCACAACTGCTCATAGTCGAAACCGTTACAGCACATTATGACCCGTCCTGAATAAAGGCTACATAATTTTAAACATTATGTACAAAAATGACAAAGTGATCAGACGGTATTCAGAATCTTTTAAACTTAAAATTCTGGATGAACTTACAACAGGAA
>Ga0213839_1000342_pt1 | contig 70250 bp, 48 predicted proteins | sample SWPATP21_FD_160075 | JGI IMG/M metagenome (GOLD analysis project Ga0213839, IMG submission 160075) | Coastal seawater microbial communities from Marineland, Florida, United States - SWPA TP2 #1 | ecosystem: Environmental > Aquatic > Marine > Coastal | place: USA: Florida | collected 2016-08-14
GCCCCGCGGGACCCCGCGCCGTCCCCGAGGGTGCAGCCCCGACCCGAGCCCGTCGCCGCGCCGAGCCCCAAGCCGACGCCACCCCCCGCGCCCGTCGCCGAGCCGGTGCCGGCCCCGTCCCCGGAGCCAGTCGCCCCCACCTCGACCACCACGGTGTCGATCACCGGGTTCGACCGTGTCCACCTGGAGCACGTCGACACCGGCCGCACCCAGAAGCCCGGCACGGTCGAGCCCGGCCGCTGGCGGGCCGTCGCCATGTTCGGCGACCAGCCCACGCCGAGCGAGCCCTTCGACGTCGCCGAAGGGCAGCAGGTGACGGTGAAGTGCATCCCCACCATGGGGCGGTGCCAGGTGGTCTCCGCCCCCTGACGGCCCGCTCAGCGTCCGGCTACACGGTGCTCTTGTCGTCGATGTCGGCCTGGAGGCGCTGCTGGAAGTCCGCCAGCGGCATGGTGCCGAGGTCGCCCTCGGTCCGCTTGCGTACGCCCACGGTGCCGGCCTCCGCTTCCTTGCCGCCGACCACCAGCGCGTACGGCACCCGCTCGAGCTCGGCCCGGCGGATCTTGTAGCCGAGCCGCTCGTCGGAGTCGTCGACCGCCACCCGATGGCCCTGGGCCTTCAGGTCGTTCGCGACCTGCCAGGCGTAGTCGTTGAACTTCTCGGAGAGCGGCAGCACCTTGGCCTGCACCGGAGCGAGCCACGGCGGGAAGTTCCCAGCGTAGTGCTCGATGAGGATGCCGAAGAAGCGCTCGATCGAGCCGAGCAGCGCCCGGTGGATCATGATCGGGCGGTGGGCCGCGTTGTCCGTGCCCACGTAGGACAGGTCGAAGCGGTCGGGCTGGTTGAAGTCCAGCTGCACCGTGGTGAGCTGCCAGGTCCGTCCGATGGCGTCGACCACCTTCACATCGATCTTCGGCCCGTAGAAGGCGGCCTCCCCCTCGATGCGCGTGAACGGGATGCCGCGGTCTTCGAGGACCTTGGCCAGGGTGGACTCGGAGAGCTCCCAGATGGCGTCGTCGCCCTGGTACTTCTCGACGTTCGCCGGGTCACGAACCGACAGCTCCACCTTGTACTCGGGGAAGCCGAAGGTCTCGTACATCAGCTGGGAGATGTCGAGGCAGCGGCCGAGCTCGGCCTCCAGCGTGTCCTCCGTGCAGAAGATGTGGGCATCGTCCTGGGTGAAGCCACGGACCCGCATCAGGCCGTGGAGCGCGCCGCTCCGCTCGTAGCGGTAGACCGTGCCCAGCTCGGCGTAGCGCACCGGCAGCTCTCGGTAGGACCGCGTCCGGGAGCGGAACACGCCGATGTGGAAGGGGCAGTTCATCGGCTTGAGCTGGTACTGCTCCTCGTCGATCTGCATCGGGCTGTACATCGAGTCGGTGTAGTGCTCGGTGTGGCCGCTGCGGTCCCAGAGGGTGCGGGGCGCGATGTGGGGCGTGAACAGCAGCTCGTAGCCGTTGGCCAGGTGAGCCTCCCGCCAGAAGTCCTCGATCTGCTTGCGGATGAAGGCGCCGTTGGGGAGCCACAGCACCAGGCCGCCGCCGTACTCCTGGGTGATCCGGAAGAGCTCGAGGTCCTTGCCGATGCGCCGGTGGTCTCGCTTCTTGGCCTCCTCGAGCTGCACGAGGTGGGCCTCGAGCTCCTCCTTGGTGGGGAAGGACACGCCGTAGACCCGCGTGAGCATCGGACGCTTCTCGTCGCCACGCCAGTAGGCCCCAGCCAGGTGGGTCAGCTTGAAGTGCTTGAGCTTCTTCGAGTAGTTGACGTGGGGCCCCGCACACATGTCGGTGAAGTCACCGTGCTTGTAGAAGGAGATGACGGGCGCGTCGATGTCGCGGAGCATCTCCTCCTTGAAGGGCTGGTCGTTCTCCTTCGCCCAGGTGATCGCCTCTTCCTTGGACATCAGGGAGTGCTCGAACTTCAGGTTCGCCTTGGCGATCTCCCGCATCTTCGCCTCGATGACCGGGAGGTCTTCGGGGGTGAGCGGACGGGGCGTCTCCATGTCGTAGTAGAAGCCGTTGGCGATGTGGGGCCCGATCGCGAACTGGGTGCCCGGAAACAGCTGGTCGATGGCCGAGGCCATCAAGTGGGCGGTGGAGTGACGGATGGTGTCCGCCTTCGACAGCTCGCGGGGCTGGAAATCGTAGTTCGCGTCTTCGTCCGACATGAGGTCCTCCTCTGACCAAGGGCGCCCGTACCCGGGGCGTCCGGCTGTGCGTGACTCGCTTACTCCACCGCGATGCGTCCGTCCTCCCAGGACAGCACGATGGGATCCGGGAGGGGCGGCACGTCGTCGTGATCGACCACCGTGGCGTAGACCGAGATCCCCGCCGCTTCCAGCTGTTCGGTCAGTCCGGGCAGGTGGTTCCAGCCCACCGAGAAGAGCACCCGCTCACAGCGCCCATCCGCCAGGAGCCCCACCAGCTCCGACGCCATCTCCACGTCGCGGTCGTCGACCATGCGCCGACGCAGCACGGCATCCACCGGCTCCCCCGTCCGACGCTGGTGCCGCATCTCTCGCATCAGGTCTCGGGGGAAGCGGTCGACCGCCACCAGCTGGACCCCCTGCCGGCGGGCCGTTCGTACGACCTGCTGGTCCTGCCCGAGGGCCAGGGGTGCCGTACCGAAGACCTGCCTCACCGCCGGCCACACCGTGCGATGCCAGGCCTTCCCGGCGACGTAGGCGTCGATCGCCGGCTGGAGGTCTTGGTGTAGCTCCAGCCCGACACAGTCGAAGGCGGCCTGCCGCAGCATCGCCGCTCCGATGGCATCCGGCAGGGGCGACCGGTGATCCTCCCCGAGCAGGACCACCTGGGCGTCCGAGGCCTCGTTGAGGAGCCCCGTGGCCATGTCGTGCACCACATCCGCCGAAGGACCAACGACCCTGTCACCGGGTTCCGGCGGGGACTCCAGCCACCAGAACGTCGCGCCGACTCCGCCTGCAGCACCCGCGAGCAGCAACAAGAGAATGAGGTTGCGACGGATCAAGGGTAAACCCCGCGGCCATTCCGCCCGAAAGGAGAGACCAGGCAGGGGTATCGCGCCGAGTGTGCAACCGAGGCGCTCCCGCTCCCGTCGAAGCTCCTGATAGGGTTCCCATGTCTATGTCTCCTCGAACCTCCATCCCCATCGCCAGTGGCGACCAGCTCGCGGAGATCACCCGCGAGGCGCGTCAGCAGCTGTCGTCCATCCAGGGGTACACGGAGATGGTTCAGGAAGAGCTGGACCAGGCCTCCGGCGTGCTGGGCGACCTCGACCGCATCCGACAGGCCGTCGACCGTCTCACCGAGATCGTCGCCCACCTCGAGGAAGAGGCGGCCAACGCCCGTACCCTCGCCACGGTCGACCCCCTCACGGGCATCCCCAACCGGCGGGCCTTCTTCGAGCACGGCCAGATGCTCTTCGACGAGTCGAGCGCCTGCAGCCTCATCCTCCTCGACGTCGACAAGTTCAAGCACATCAACGACCACTACGGTCACCTGGTGGGCGACGAGGTCCTCGCCGCCGTGGTGGAGCGCTTCCAGCGGGCCATCCGCGACGGTGACATGCTCGCGCGTCTGGCCGGCGACGAGTTCGTGCTGCTGCTTCCCGGCTCCACGTACGACGTCGCCATGTCGGTCGCCGCCCGCCTGCGGCAGAAGGTGACCAGCGAGCCCGTCCGCACCAGCGGCGGCCTGGTGCCGGTCACGGTCAGCCTCGGGGTCACCGAGCGGGCCGACGAGCACCGCGAGCTCAAGCAGCTCGTGGAGTCCGCCGACGTCGCCATGTACGACGCCAAGCGCGCCGGACGAAACCGCGTCGCATAGGGCTGACCCCTCGGCGCATGGTCGGGATGCCGTTCGCCCCGGTCCCCTCGCCCGTCGTCACCTGGTCGGCACCTGAGGCCACAGACCTGTGACGGCAGGCACCCGCCGTTCACCGATTCGTGTCGGACGCACGGTGGAGGCGACCGGAGGATCGCGTTCGGACACCGTCGCCAGCTGCGTCTCCTCGACAGGCACGCACTCGTCACCCGCCGTTGACGGGCCTCCGACCGGAGCGACACAACCGGGACCTACGTGGGGGACATGGAGCGCTGCAGCTCCGCGGAGGCACCCATGCGTCACCCTGCCCTTTTCTCGCTCGTCCTGCTCGCCGCCTGTGCTGGCGGTGGCGAAGGCACCAAGACCATCACCAACACCAACACCAACACCCTGACCAACACCAACACGGTCACCCTCGACGGGGATGTGGAGTGTGACGGCGGTGTCTGCATCCTGTCGGGGACCCTCACCGAGGACCTGACCCTCACGGCCGACACCCAGTGGGTCCTTCGTGGCGGCGTCTTCGTCGGCGACGACGAGAACGAGACCGTGCTCACCATCGAGCCTGGCACCACCGTGTACGGCGAGTCCAGCACCGACGGCATGCTCGTCGTCCGTCGTGGCAGCAAGCTGATGGCCGAGGGCACCGCCTCCGCGCCCATCGTCTTCACCAGCTCCAAGCTCGAGGGCGAGCGCTCCCGCGGCGACTGGGGGGGCCTCATCATCAACGGCCGCTCCACCATCAACTCCTGCGCCGACGGCGGCACGGGCCCCTGCGAGGCCTTCGGCGAGGGCGGCACCGGCTTCTACGGCGGCGACGACGAGGCCGACAGCTCCGGCGTCCTCAAGTACGTCCGCGTGGAGTTCGCGGGCACCCTGCTCTCCCCCGACAACGAGCTCAACGGCATCGCCTTCCAGGGCGTCGGCTCCGGCACCGAGATCGACTACGTCCAGGTCCACATGAACGCCGACGACGGCGTCGAGTTCTTCGGCGGCACCGCCAACGCCAAGCACATCCTCGTGACCGGTGTGGGCGACGACAGCCTCGACTGGACCGACGGCTGGCGCGGCAAGGCCCAGCACATCATCCTGCAGCAGTACGACGATGCCGGCGACCAGGGCATCGAGGCCGACAACAACGGCGAGGTCAACGAGGCCACGCCCCGCTCCAACCCGGTCCTGTCCAACGTGACCATCATCGGGTCCCCGGACTCCGCCGCCTCCGACGTGGGCGTGCTCCTCCGCGAGGGCACCGCTGTCGAGCTCCACAACATCATCGTCGCCGGCTTCAACGAGGCCTGCTTCGACATCGACAACGACGCGACCTGGAGCCAGGCAGCGGGCGGCAACCTGGTGCTGGCGAGCAGCATCAGCGACTGCGACGTCAACTTCCTCGAGGACAAGGACGAGACGGACCTCGTCGGCGACTGGTTCGCCGCCGGCACCGGCAACTCCGAGGGCGGCGCCGGCCTGGCCGACCCCTTCAACCTGAGCAGCCCGGACTTCTCCAGCACCGCGACGGGTGCGGTCGTTCCCGCCGACGGCTTCTTCGACCAGGTCACCCACGTGGGCGGCATGGCCCCCGGCGACGACTGGACGGCCGGCTGGACCACCAGCGCCCTCAACTGAGTCGCCTTCGGCCGGCGAGGGACCTCCTCGCCGGCCCGACCGCCCTGCGGTCCCCCCAAACGCCCTGGAGCGATGCGATGCGCCTGCTTGCCCTGGCCCTGATGCTCACCTCGACGGCCGTCGCCGCGCCCGACGACGGCGCCACCCGGGCCGAGCGCCTCGCTGCCCTGCGGGGGGAGGTGGACGAGCTGTCCCAAGCCCTCCGTCTCGACGAGCAGGCACTCTCGAGCCGCCTCCAGACGCTGGACCTGGCACGTACCGAGCTCGAAGTGCAGATCCGCCAGGAGGAGCTGGCCCTCAAGCAGCTGCAGCTCCAGATCGACGCCACCCGCGAGGAGGTGAGCGCCGAAGGGGAAGCCAGCTACGTGCTGATCCCCAGCGTGGAGGCTGGCATCGCCGACCTCCGCCCCACCATCGAGGCCGGCCTCCCCTACCGGGTCGCCGAGCGCCTCACCGTCCTCGACGAGCTCGAGACCGGGCTGCAGGCCGGCACCCTGGCCCCCCACCGGGCCGCGAGCCGTCTCTGGCAGACCTACGAGGACGAGCTGCGCCTCGGTCGCGAGAACGCCATCGACCGCCAGACCATCGTGCTGAACGGCGATGAGGTCCTGGTGGACGTCGCCCGGATCGGCCTCGTCGCCCTGTTCTTCCGCACCAACGACGACCGGGTCGGCTGGGCGGAGCGCCAGGGTGAGCGCTGGGGCTTCGTCGAAGCCTCCGACCGCGAGGCCAAGGCCCATGTCCTGGACCTCTTCGACGCGCTGGACAAGCAGATCCGCGTCGGAGCCTTCACCCTTCCCGGCGTGCTCCCCGAGGTGACCCCATGATCGCCACCCTGCTCCTGGCGCTGCTCGGCACCGCCCACGCCCAGTCCGCACCCGCCGAGCTCGAGCTCGCCTACCAGCGGGAGTTCGCCTACCTGCAGGCCGAGAAGCAGGCCCTGACCGAGCGACGCCAGGCCCTGGAGGGTGAGGAGTCGTCCAGGAGCCAGAAGGCGGAGGGGGCCCTCGGGAGCCTCCAGGCCAGGCTGCTGTCCCTGCAGACCCGGCGGGAGCAGCTCGAGGCGTCCCTCGACGCCGCCCAGCGCGATGCCGACGGCGCCACCGAGGCCGCGGACCTGGTCGAGAGCACGCTGTTCCAGGCCCAGTCCACGCTGGAGGCGGAGCTTCCCGAGGGGGACGACCTCGCCACCAAGGCGACCGCGCTGAAGCAGGCCTACGGCCTGGCCACCGACCGCCTGGCGCAGGCCGGACAGGTCCGCATCGAGGACGGCACCTGGTTCCGGACCAACGGCACGAAGGTCGACGGCCAGATGGTCCGCGTCGGAGGGATCGCTGCCTACGGGGTCGGCGTGTCCAGCGGCACCTTGCTGCCGGTGGGAGAGGGCAAGTTCCAGCTCCGTGACGACGACCCCGTGGCCGCGCAGGCCGCCAAGGACCTGGCCGCCGGCAGGGTCCCGGCGAGCCTCCCCATCTTCCTCTTCGAGGACGCCGCCAAGCGCATCGACGAGGCCCCCGCGAAGACGGTGTGGACCTGGCTCGCAGCCGGTGGGGTCGTCGGGTACGTCATCATGGCCCTCGGCCTCGCCGCCGGGCTGCTCTCGGTCCTCCGCTTCGTGGGTCTGACCGCCGCCGGCCGCGGTCAGGACGCCGTGAAGGCCGCCATCGCCCACCTCGACGGCGGACGCTGGAGCCAGGCCGACAAGCTGGTCCACGCCGCCCCCGGAGCCGGTCCCCGGATGATGGCCGCCCTCCTCCCCCTCGGGCCCGGGGACACCAAGCGCCTCGAGGACCGGGCCAGCGAGGCCCTCCTCCTCGAGACCCCGGCCCTCGACCGCTTCGGCACCGCCATCATGGTCATCGCCGCCGTCGCGCCCCTCCTCGGTCTCCTCGGGACCGTCACCGGGATGATCGGCACCTTCGAGATCATCACGGAGTTCGGGACCGGCGACCCGCGGATGCTGTCCGGAGGCATCTCCGAGGCCCTCGTCACCACCCAGATGGGCCTCATCGTCGCCATCCCGAGTCTTCTCCTCGGCAACCTCCTCAACCGCCAGGCCGACGCCGTGCTGGGCAAGCTGGAGCTCGCCGCGCTGGCGGTCATCAACCGCTCGGGGGCCGGCGCGAAGGGCCGTCCCCGTGCCGCCGCTGCCCGTCGCACCGACGACGTCGAGCTGGTGCCCGCCCATGGGTAGCCTGTGGACCGGCATGGTGGACCTGTGGAACCAGGGCGGCTTCGTGATGCCCTGGCTGGTCGCCAGCTCCCTCGCCCTGTGGTGGGCCATCGGCGAGCGCGTCGTCACCCTGCGCCGCGGCAGCCGTCTGGGCCTGGACGTCCTCGTCGCGACCGCGAACAGGGACCCCGGCGCCGTCGCCCCCCGCGGGCTCGTCGCCACCGCCGTGTCCCGTGTCGCCCAGCTCGCCCCCGAGCAGCGGGACGAGGGCCACGTCCGGGAGCTCACCGCCGACCTGCTCGAGGCTTGCGACCGACACCGCGTGCTCATCACCAGCCTCGCCGGTACGGCGCCCCTCATCGGCCTCCTGGGCACGGTGACCGGCATGATCGAGACCTTCGACGCCCTCACCACCATGAGCTTCCACAGCAGCTCCGGAGGCATCGCCGGCGGCATCTCGGAGGCCCTCGTCAGCACCCAGATGGGTCTGGCCGTGGCCATCCCCGCGCTCCTCGTCGGTCGCCTGCTCGAGCGCCAGCAGCACCGCCTCGAGGACGAGGTCCACGCCCTCCCCGAGATGTTCCGGTGTCAGAGCAAGAGGGCTGACGCCCCCGGAGGTGCCGGATGGGCCTGAAGATCAAGCGCCGCGAGAAGTCCGGCGACATCGACATCAGCCCCCTGATCGACGTCGTGTTCATCCTCCTCATCTTCTTCATGGTCAGCACCACCTTCGTGAAGGACGCCCAGGTGGACATCGAGCGCCCCAGCGCCCAGTCGGGCACCCGCGCCTCCACCAAGGCCATGCGCATCCACGTCGACCGCACAGGCCAGGTCTACGTCGACGACAGCCCGGTCAAGGCCTGGATGGTCCAGTCCCGGGTCCGAGACCACCTCCGAGACGGAGGCGAGGGCACCGTCCTGGTCATCGCCGACCGCCGCGTGGAGGCCCAGAAGCTCATCGAGGTGGTCGACCAGTGCCGCCTGGCCGGCGCCTCCGATGTAGGCGTCGTCACCGACGCGGAAGCCGGATGATCCGCAGGCTCGCCGGCGCCATCACCAGCCTCGGCGGCACCGCCGGGGTCTTCGGCCTCGTGCTCACCATGAACGCACTGGACCGAGGGCCCCCCGAGCCGCCCGAGAAGGCCGCCATCGCCTTCGACACCCCGCCTCCCCCCGAGAAGCCCAAGGCGAAGAAGCGCAAGCCGCCCCCCCGCAAGCAGGCGAAGCCCAACAAGCCGCCGCCCCCCACGCCGATGCTGGCCACTGCCGTGGGCGGCCTCGACCTCGGACTGTTCGGAGGCTCCGCCATCGATCTCTCCGACGCCACCGGCGCCCTGGTCGGCGACGCCAGCGACGTGGTCATGTCCGCCGACGCCGTCGACGAGCTCCCCATCCCCGTGGCGCGCACTGCGCCGAGCTACCCCTCGGGCGCCCGCAGCAAGGGCATCACCGGCTCCGTGACGCTGTCGATCCAGGTCGACGCCCGGGGCCAGGTCACCGACGTGCGGGTCACCGAGAGCGAGCCCCCCGGCACCTTCGACGACGCCGCCGTGCGGGCCGTACGCGGCTGGCGCTTCCAGCCCGCTACCTACCAGGGCGCCCCCGTGGCCGTCCGCGTCGAGCAGACCCTGAGCTTCGACCTGGAGCGCAAGAAGTGAGTGTCGCCGTCCGCATCACCCTGCTCCTCGGCCTGGCGGTCGCCACGTGCTCCCGCGCGGTCGCGGCCCCCCGGAACGACGCCCCCGAGGAGGTCGAGCTGGACCGACTGGCCATCGCCAGCCGCCTGGTGGCCGACGGCCTGTGGGAGCGGGCCGCCACCGTCCTCGACGAGCTCACCGAGCCTCCCGAGGACGACCTGCTCCGCTACCACACCCTCCGCGGCCTCGTCGCCCTGCAGCTGGGCGACCCCGCCCGGGCCCTCGAGGCCTTCGACGGGGCCGTCGCCACCGGAGAGGCCGAGCCCGTCCTCCACGTTCAGCGTGCTCAGGCCCTGCAGCAGCTCGATCGCCCCGCAGAAGCCCTCGACGCCCTGGACGCCGCCGGCGAGGCCGCGGCAGGACTCCCCGGCGCATGGCAGCTCCGCGCCCGCCTCCACCGGACCCTGGCCGACGACGACGCCGCCTGGGACGCACTCGTCGCCGGTCGGGACCGCTTCCCCGAACACCGGGGCCTCGCCGAGGACCAGCTCCTTCAGCTCGTCGACCTCGGCCTGACCCGCTCCGCCCTCGACCTGGCCCAGGAGCTCGACACCCTCGGTGCCGGCGTCGAGCTGTGGATCGCCGTCGGCGAGCGCCTCCGTCGGGCCGGCGCCACCGACGACGCCATGGCCTTCCTCGAGGACGCCCGGGCCCGCTTCCCAGCCGCCGTCGAGCCCCGGGTCGCCCTGGCGACGGCGTGCCTCGACGCCGACCGGCCCCGCTGCGCCGGCACCCTCCTGGCAGAGGCCGCTGCCTTCGACAACGACTTCGCCGCCGAGGCCGCCGAGTGCTTCCGCCGGGCCGGCGCCTACGACCGGGCCCTGTTCCTCAATGGCCAGGTCCAGGACGAGCCCGTGAAGGTCCGCCAGCGCCTCGGCCTGCTCTTGGAGCTCGAGCAGTTCGACCAGGCCGCCGCCCTCCGCGAGCGCCTCCAGCGCCTCGGCCTCCTCGAGCAGGAGGAGGACCTCCGCTACGCCCTGGCCTACGCTCACTTCCGCACCCGGGACTTCCCCGCCGCCGAGGAGCTCCTGGCCGGACTCTCCGCCCCCCACCTGTTCCGCCAGGCCGTCGGCCTGCGAGAGACCATCGACCGCTGCCGCCGCGGCGAAGGCGGATGCCCTTAGATGCTCCCCCTCCTGCTGTTGACCACCGCATGGGCCGGCGACGGCGCCATCGTCGGCTACGCCTTCGTCGAGGGCACGGGCGCCCCTCTCCCGGACGTGGCCATCCGCGCGGAGATGGAGGGCCTCGAGCCCGTCCGCACGACCTCCGACCGCGACGGGCGCTTCGAGCTGATCCTCCCCGAGGGCGTCTGGACCGTCCGCTTCACCCCGGAGTCCCTCAAGGGGGGCAGTGGCCAGGACATCGGCGTCGTCGAGTCCCAGGTCACCGAGGTGCTGGCCACCTTCTTCCCCGACGTGCCCCCGCGGGTCTACGTCCAGGAGCCGGTCGAGCCGGTGCGGCAGGAGGTCGACGAGGACGCCGTGCTCGTCCCGGTGACCGGCACGCTGACGGGGCCGGACGGCGAGACCGTCTCCGAGGCCCGCCTCTTCGTCCGCGGGCTCGCCGTCGACGCCACCAGCGACAGCGACGGCGCCTTCACCCTCGAGCTCCCCGCCGGCGAGCACGAGCTGACCGTCCTCCGCACCGGCTACGCCACCACCACGGTCCCCGTCGCTGTGGATGCCGACCCCGTCGAGCTCGACATCGCCCTGTCGGCCTCCACCAACGCCCTCGACGAGATGGTCGTCCTCGCCCCGTACCTGGAGGGAAGCGTCGCCGGGCTCCTCGACGAGCGGCGGGAGTCCACCTCCGTCCAGGACGTCCTCGGCGCCGAGCAGATGTCCCGTGCAGGGGACAGCGACGCCGCCAGCGCCCTGTCCCGGGTGACCGGCATCACCATCGTCGACGGCAAGTACGTGTTCGTACGGGGCCTCGGCGACCGCTACTCGTCGAGCCTGATGAACGGCGCCAACCTCCCGTCGCCCGAGCCGGAGCGTCGGGTCGTCCCCCTCGATCTGTTCCCGAGCAGCATCCTCGAGTCCGTCGTCGTCCAGAAGTCCTACAGCCCCGACATGCCCGGGGAGTTCGGCGGCGGCGTGGTCCAGCTCCGCACCCGCAAGCCTCCGACGGGCCTCGTCGCCAACGCCAGCGTCTCCGGTGCCTACCGCCAGGGCACCACCTTCCAGACCGGCCTGCAGGACCCGCCGGGCCCCACCGACTGGCTCGGCTTCGACGGCGGCTACCGGGACCTTCCCCAGTCCATCGTCGACGGGTCGGCCAACACCCCCCTCGAGGAGACCGACATCTTCTCCCCCGACCGGGGCTACACCTCCGACGAGCTCGAGGCCTTCGGAGAGGCCGTGGATCCCACCCGCTGGACGCCCACCTCCCGCACCCTCCCCATCGACCGCGGCCTGAGCCTCTCCCTCGGCCATGGCTTCGAGACCGAGGACTGGACCGCCGGCGCCCTCGGTGCCGTCAGCTGGGGGAACAGCTGGCAGAAGAACATCTTCGACCGGGTGTACTTCGGTCAGGGGGCCAACAACGTCCTCGAGCCCCAGAACAGCTACGCCTTCGACCAGGCCACCAACGAGGTCACGCTCGCCGGCTTCCTCACGGGTGGCGTCGGCTTCCGGGAGCAGAACGTCCGCTACACCGGCATGGTCAACCGCAGCACCGACCGGACCGCGCGGCTGTACGAGGGCTACAACGGCGACGTCGACGGCATCATCCGCATCTCCCGGCTCCGCTTCGTGGAGCGACAGCTCGCGTACCACCAGCTGCTGGGACACCACGGTCTGTTCGAGCTCGGTGAGGCCGACTGGCGGGTGGTCCGGGCCGACGCCACCCGCTCCGAGCCCGACCGCCGCGAGACCCGCTACGACTACGAGGTCAACACCGACAACTGGCTGCTGTCGGACCGGCCCGAGGGCAACGGCATCTTCGACAGCGAGCTCTTCGACCAGACGACGGAGCTCGCGGCCGACCTCAAGGCCTTCCTGAGGCTCCGGGAAGACGAGGTGCCCGGCAAGATCCAGGTCGGCGCCCTCCGGCTGGACCGAGACCGTGGCGTCGACACCCGCCGCTACAAGTACTTCCACAAGGGACCTCTCTCCCGGGACCCGGAGGTGCTCTCCCAGGAAGCCCGCGACATCTTCGTCCCGGACAACATCGGTGGCGAGGGCTTCCAGTTCGAGGAGTTCACGCGGCAGACCGACAACTACACGGCCGGGCAGCAGATCCGGGCCCTGTACGCGATGGCCGAGGTGCCCGTGCTGCGCTGGCTCCGCGTCATGGGCGGCGTGCGGCAGGAGTCGAGCACGCAGACCGTGTCCACCTTCGAGCTGTTCAACCCGGACGCCCAGCCGGTGGACGCCACCCTCGCCACCAACGACCTGCTCCCGGCCGCCTCGCTCACCGTGACCCCGCTGGAGCCGCTGCAGGTGCGGCTCGGCTACGCCAAGACGGTGTCGCGACCCGACTTCCGTGAGCTCTCCCCGGCGACGTTCAACGACGTCACCGGCGGCCGCCTCACCTTCGGCAACCCGGAGCTGAAGCGGGCAACGATCGACCACTTCGACCTGCGGCTCGACTGGTTCCTCGGCCCGGGGGAGCTGCTGTCGTTCTCGCTGTTCCGCAAGCAGTTCACGGACCCCGTGGAGACCATCGTGGTGGTGTCCGCCCAGCAGTCCGTCACGTGGAGCAACGCCGCGTCCGCCACCAACGACGGTGTCGAGGTCGAGTTCCGCAAGGAGCTGCCCGCCAACTTCTACAGCGCCGGCAACCTGGCGCTCATCCGCAGCCAGATCGACCTGGGTGGGGCCGGCGGCATCCAGACCAACGCCGAGCGTGCCCTCCAGGGCCAGAGCCCCTACACCGTCAACGCCCAGGTCGGCTGGGACCACCCGGACCGTGGGGACCGCTTCACCGTGCTGTTCAACACCGTCGGTCCCCGCATCGTCGAGGTCGGCGCCGCGGGCGCGCCGGACATCTACGAGCGCCCCGTCAGCTACCTCGACGCCGTGGCCCGCAAGGACCTGGGCCGCAACTTCAACCTGGGCCTGAAGGCGACGAACCTGCTCAACATGGCGGTGCGTACCGAGCAGGGCGACGCCGAGGTGGACGCCATCCGAGACGGGTGGCGGGCCCAGCTGTCCTTGGGCTGGGGCGTCCAGCCCGACTGATCGCTGTGATAGACCGGGCCGATGGTCCGCCTACGCACGCTGCTCTCGGTCACCAGCTTCCTCCAGGTCCTGGTGGTCACCGCGGTGGCCACGCTCCTGGCCCTGCAGGGAGGCAAGGCCGCGGTCGAACCCCTCGTGGAGCGCTTGGTCGAGGAGATCGATCGGGCTGTCCACGACGAGGTGGTGGGGCTCATCGAGGAGGCGGAGCAGGCGAGTGCCCTGCAGGCCCTGGCCCTGCGCACGCTGCCCATCGACGACGAGGACGGCTGGCGGGCCCACCTGTGGGCGACCAAGGAAGTCTTCCCCGCCCTGTCCTACTTCACGATCGCCAACGACCACGGAGGCTTCTTCGGCCTGCAGACGTTCGGCGACCTCCGCTGGTCCCACACCGTGGAGGACCGCTACGACGTGTTCGCCCTCGACAGCGCGGGGCGCCTCGGCCCCAAGGTGAGCGAGGCCAGCGACTACGACGCCTGGGAGCGGGACTGGTACGCCGTCCCTGCGAAGACGCTGCGGACCCAGTGGTCGCCCATCTACGTGTGGGCAGAGCCGCCGCTGCTGTCGATGGCTCGCTCCGAGCCCGTGCTCGACGACGAGGGAAAGCTGGTCGCCATCGTGTCCATCGATCTGGCGCTGTCGGACATCCAGGCCTTCCTCCAGGCCATCGACATCGGCCCGGGTGGCCGCGTGTTCCTGGTCGAGCGGGACGGCCAGCTCGTGGCGGCCTCCGGTGTGCCGGACCCGTTCGTGCAAGGCGCCGACGGCCAGCCCGTGCGCATCGCGGCCACCGACTACTCCGACCGTCTGGTCGCCGAGGTGTCCGGAGCGATCGCTGCCGACCTCCCCACGGCGGCGGGCCCCGAGACGCGGCGCCTGTCCACGGAGGCCGGACCGGTGCGGGCGCGCATCTCCCCGCTGGGGGCCGAGGGGCTGGACTGGGTGTTGGTCGTCGTCCTCTCGGAGACCGAGCTCCTCGGCGAGGTGTGGGCCGCTGCTGGGGAGACCGCCCTGCTGGGCGGGGCCTTCGTGATCATCGCCGTGCTCGTGGGCATCCTCATCGCCCGTCGCGTGAGCGAGCCCCTCGCGGCGCTGTCGAGGGAGGTTCAGCTGATTCGGGAGTTCAAGCTCGACAACCGCTTTGCCGTCGACACCAGGCTCGTGGAGATCGAGCGGCTCAAGGAGTCGCTGACCACGATGCAGACCGGCCTGTCGTCCTTCCAGCGCTTCGTCCCGGCGGACCTGGTGCGGCGCATCCTGGAGATGGGGGAAGAGGCCACCCTGGGGGGCGAGTCGCGGGAGGTCACCGTTCTGTTCAGTGATCTTCGGGGCTACAGCACCCTGATCGAGTCGCTGCCACCGGACGAGGTCATCTCCTTCATGAACGCCTACTTCGAGGCGATGGAGGAGGTCATCGACGAGCACGGTGGCGTGGTGCTCGAGCTGCTCGGCGACGCCATCCTGGCCGTCTTCGGCGCCCCAGACGTGCTGGAGGGTCACGGGGAGAAGGCAGCCCGCTGCGCCGTGGCGATGCGGGCGCGCCTGGGGGCGCTCAACGCCGACCTGCCCGTGGACCTCGGGCATCGCATCGGCGTGCACACCGGCGAGGTCGTGGCCGGGAACATCGGCGGCCACAGCTACATGAAGTACGGCGTCATCGGCGACGTGGTGAACGTCGCGGCCCGGCTCGAGCAGCTCAACAAGCCACTGGGCACGTCCATCCTGGTGTCGAAGGAGGTCATCGACCTGGCGCCGGCGCTGCGGGAGACGGCGAAGGACCTGGGGGAGGTGCAGCTGAAGGGGCGGGAGGAGCCGCAGCAGGTGTTCGAACTCTGAGGCGACGGCCAGGTGGATGGGCCACCGTCCGGAGGAGCCGAGGCGAACGGCCGGGCGGAGGGGCCACTATCCGGAGGTGCGGAGGCGGACGGCCGGGTGGAGGGGCCACCGTCCGGAGGTGCGGAGGCGGACGGCCGGGTGGAGGGGCCGCCGTCCGGCTCGAGGGACTGCGAGCGCCACGCTTCCGCGACCGCTGCGCGGGGGCGGATGATGTCCTCCAGTCATACCCACCCGAACGTCCGGTCCTCTTGCTTCACAATTCGGGCCCGACGTTCGGGAACGCTTGGCGTAGTGGGGTGGCACGGCCACCGTGGTCGTTGGGCGGGCTGGGGGTCAGGCGCAGGGCCAGAAGGTCTCCCTGCGGGGATGGAGCGCGGAGCCGAGCCAGACCGGCACCACATCCTCATTAGCCAGGCACAGCACAACTCAATGTGCATTTTTGGCGCCTTCTAGACTTAAAGTGTACACAACATCGATTCAAACACACATCTATTTCTGGCCGACTTGGGGGCTGGACCGCGGGGGTGGCGCCCCGCGGGTCGGTGGAGGGCGGTCGGGCGGTGTTGGACGTCGTAGGGCTGTCTCGATGGACGTCTCGAGTCCCGGCGGGACGGCCCCAGGGGCGCTCTCGTGGGCCGCGGATCGCCTCCAGCGGCCACCCGTCGAAGAACCCCGCGGAGGTCCGCACGATCTCGCCGGACGGCCGCCTTCGAAGGGGCTTCTGATCTTCGTTGTGGAGGGGTGAAGCGGTGTGGTACCCTACGCGTGCTGTCTCGTCGTATCGAGGCCGGCTTCGATTTCTCCTCTACCGAAGCCGACATTTGGAGGTTCCTCCATGGCACGCCACCAGAACGAAAACCAGGCTGGGTCCGGTCGCAAGCGTCCGAAGCCCAATGCGGGGCTCGAGGCCGAAGGTGCATCCAGCGCGAACGCGACTGGATCTTCGACCTCGGCCGAGTCCCCCACGTCCCAGCTGCACCTGCACATCGGCAACGCCGTCGTCCACGCGGCGCTGGCGGGTGGGGGCGAGAAGGGCCCGCTGAACTCGATGGTGATGAGCTCGGTGCTGCTCGACGCGGCCGGGATGCCCCAGATGTCGGACCAGGGCTCCAACAGCTCCGTCCTGCGCAAGCTGGCGTCCCAGAAGGCCGAGAAGGCGTCGAAGCCGGGCGGCAAGAAGGGCGGCGGCGGCAAGAAGGCGTCCCCCCGAAAGGCCTCCGGTGGCGGCCGCGGGACCCGAAGCGCGGAGAAGAAGGCGTTCGACGCGCTGGCGTCGGAGCTGAAGTCCTCCCTCTTCGGAGGCGAACAGAAGGGCGGTCAAGCGGGCGGCGGCACAGCCAAGCAAGGCAGCGCCGGCAAGCAGGGCGGCGGGGAGGGCGAGGAGAAGAAGGACCCGATCCTGTCCATGCTGCCGATGGCCGAGAAGCTCTTCGCCGAGGAGGCAGAGCTCGCCAAGACCCTCGGCACCCAGGGACTCCTGGCCCAGCTCGAGCAGGCCGCCGGCGGGGAGATGCCCATCGCGGTGGCCCTGCAGCTGATGCGCACCCTCGGCGAGGCCACCCAAGAAGGCGGAGAAGGCGGCGCCGACCTCCTGAAGAAGGCCCTGGGCCAGAAGGGCGAGCAGCTCGCTGAGCTCTTCTTGCCCCAGTCCGAAGAGAGCTCGTCGTCCGAGGGCGCAGGCGGCACCCACAGCGACCTGCTCCAGAGCGGAGGCGGCGGTGGCAGCGCCGCCGAACAGGAGGGCTCGGAGGAGGAATCCGGCGACAGCCAGACCGACATCCTCTCCCTCCTGCCGAAGGTCGAGAAGCTGCTGGCCGACGAAGCCAACCTGGCCGGCGCCATGGGCAGCGGCGGTCTGCTCGAGCAGCTCGAGCAGGCAGCAAAGGGCGAGCTCCCCGACGCCGCCGTCCGCGAGGTGATGCAGGTCTTCGCTGGCGGTGGGCAGGGCGCACAGCAGTTCCAGCAAGCCATGGGCGACAAGGGCTCGGAGCTCGTCGGGAAGCTGGGCCTCGGCAAGGGCGGCGACGACGCCGAGAGCGCCGTGGCCTCGGAAGACTACGCCGGCACCACGTCCGAGGGCGAGGCCTCCGACGACGGATCCGAGATCCGCGCGATGCTCCCGATGGTGGAGCAGCTCTTCGCCGAGCAGGCCGAGCTCACCAAGGCGCTCGAGTCCTCCGGCCTGATGGACCAGCTGAAGAAGGTCGCTGGCGACGAGATGGGCATGACCGACGCCCTCCAGCTCCTCCAGCAGCTGGGCAAGGCGGCCGAGGCCGGCGAAGAAGACGCCATGGCCATGCTCCAGGAAGCCTTCGGCGACCAGGCGCAGGACCTCGCCGACCGCTTCCTCCCCGACCTGGGTGGAAGCGGTCGCGCTGACGCCGGGCCCCAGGCGGGCCAGGGCATCATGAACGCCCCCCTCCAGGTGGCCCGGTCCGTGTTCAAGGACCGCCTCACCCCCACGGCCAACGACGGCGCCGCATCCCTGCAGGAGATCGCGGGCGTCAAGGGAGCCGACTTCGGCGCCTCCCAGCCTCTCCGCAAGGTGCTGAGCTCCGGCCACGGTTCCTTCGCCGAGGGAGGCTTCCAGAAGGTGATCGACGCCATGTCGTCCGCCATGGAGAGCGCCGACTGGGAGGGCTACGACGCCGGCCGCATCGTCGGCGCGGGCTCCGGCGCCCTCACCGAGCGCATCGATGCCGCCCCCGAGAACAACAAGGTCGCCACGGCCCTGGAGATCGCTCGCAAGGGCAACCGCACCTCGGTCCCCTACCAGCGGCGCCTCCAGCAGGACCTCCGTCACCTCCTCGACGATGGCGACGGCGGCTTCGACTACGGAAAGCTGTCGAGCATCCAGGTCTACATCTCCGACGTGGCCTGCCGCTCCCTCAACGCCGAGGCCTTCACCTACGGCAACATGATTGTGTTGCGTTCCGACGCACCGGCGTACGAGATCGTCAAGGAAGAGGTCATCCACGTCATCCAGCAGGGCGGCGTCAACATCATGGCCCTTCCGTCTGCCGCCTCGATGACGAAGCCCACCGACGCCGTCGAGGTCGAGGCCGCAGGCCTGGCCGGTGGCCAGCGCCACTCCGACCACGTCACCACCAGTGGCCTGACCGTCGCCCGTGCCGTCAGCATCGGCGAGAGCCAGGGCGAGGTGTACAACGCCGTCGTCGAGAACGTCATCCCGAACGGCTACAGCTCCACCATCGAGCAGTTCACCAGCGAAGCCGACCAGATCCAGGGCGGACTCGACTCGGTCAAGGACGTCATCAACACGGCCGACTCCTTCCCCCTCGACAAGGTCGACGCGCTGTTCAGTAGCAACGCGTTCGACATCTTCGATCCCAACGAGTTCATGACCTCCCTCAAGCCTTCCGGCGACACCATCGTGTCGGAAGTGGTGGATGTGGTCATGAACATCTGCGACAACGCCCTGGGCATTCTCGACGGAATGATCGGCGTCGTCACCGAGATCATGAACGTCGTCGAGTCGTTCGTGCAGCTTCTCGACTCGATGGCCAACGCGATGGACGTCCTCGGCGCCATCCTCATCGGCATCGGCACCGGTCTCATCTTCGTCGTCATTCCGAGCGGCATCGGCTCCCAGTTCGTTCAGTGGGGCAACGATCTCCGGAACATCGGCTCCAAGATCGGCAACATCTCCGAGCAGGTGAAGAGCTTCCTGGAGCCCCTCCAGGAGGTCATCGAGAAGATCGAGAAGGTGAAGGAGCAGATCGAGAAGATCCGCGAGATCACCCAGACCATCCAGGAGTGCCTCGACGTCTACGAGTGGTTCAACTCCGACACCTCCGAGGCCCGCCGCAACCAGTCCGACGACATGATGGGCTCGGTCGAGCGCACCGGGGAGCTCCTCGGTCAGCTCACCGGCGGCAAGTATCAGGACTTCGCCACGAAGTTCTGGGAGAACTCCCTGCCCGTCATCTCCTACATGCTGGAGGGGCAGCCCGAGGTTCGCGACGTCAACAACCAGATGAACCCCGGTCCTCTCGGCATCGCCGTTCCTGGCGCCGGCCCCAGCGCGCCCGGCGCTGCCCAGGACCCGGCAGGCGTCAACGAGGCCTTCGCCCAGAAGAAGGGCGAGCGCGGCGGCGAGGGGCAGGGCGTCTTCAAGGACATCGTCGACCCCATCTCCTGGCCGAGCTGGTTCAAGCCGAAGCCCAGCGACGGCATCAGTGTGGTGCTCGGCTTCATCACCAAGGGCACTGCGGGCGACGCCGGCATGCCCGGCGCCGACACCCACACCCACCCCGGTCAGACCCAGGGGGGCGGTGCAGGCAGCGGCGAGTCCATCGTCTCGGGCGCCATCGGCGTCGTCGGCAACATGACCAACGTCCCGCTCAACGTGGAGAGCCTGGTCACCGCCGCGGTCGAGGTCACCTCCCACACCCTCGATCAGGACGGCTACCCCTCCAACATCGCCGAGACCTTCGACTACCTCAACAACATCGTCCAGATGGGCGAGCCCGCCGACAGCCTCGAGGTGCAGGGCTCCCAGCGAATGCAGGAAGCGCGGATCCTGCAGGAGAACGCCCAGAACAGCATCACCGCCTCCCAGAACATCATCGACATCTCCATCGACCAGCAGGAGAAGTCCAAGCGCAACGAGGATGCGGGCCACGAGGGCGTCGGCTTCATGCAGTACCTGCAGTCGCTGTCCCAGGAGCTCCAGGCCAACCTGCAGCAGAAGATGCAGGAGATGATGCAGGCCCAGGCCCTCACGGACGACGCCAGCAACCAGGCCGTGCAGTCGGCCCAGGATGCCGCGAAGGGCGCCGAGTCCGGCGGCGACCTCGGGGTGTCGGGCGGCTCCATCGCGTCGATGATCGCCACGGCCATCATCCAGGTGATCATCCAGCAGCTCATCCCGCAGCTGGGCATCGGCGAGATGCTCAAGAACCTCATCCCCGAGGACCTGGGCAAGATCATCGACCTCGCCACCACCTTCATCGACACCGCTCAGGGGTCCCACGACCGCGCCGTCGAGAAGGAGAACGAGGCCAACTACTCCGAGGGCGTCCTCAACCAGGCCATCGCCACCGACCAGCGCGCTCAGGCCCAGGCCGCCCAGCAGCAGTCCGAGGCCGAGCAGATGCGGGCCACGGCCGAGGAGACCCTCGCCGCCGCCGAGCAGGCGGAGACCGACGGCCAGACCCTCCGCGAGGAGTCCGCTGCCTTCGACCAGGCCCTGAAGGACGAGCAGGCGTGGATCGAGTCCAACCTCTCCACCCATCTCTCCGAAGCCGGACCGATGCGTCCCCGCACCGAGACCGAGTTCGTCGACGCACCCACCAACTGGGAGGGCGTCGAGGTCGACAACCCCGCCTCGAAGGCCGCTGGCGGCACGGTCGTCAACGAGGGGCCCCTCCCCGTCAGCTCCGACATGGGCTACCCCGACCCGGTCGCGGGCCCCGTGCCCACCGAGCTGATCCAGGCCGTTCCTCTCCCTCCGGTCATCTCGGAGATCTTCAGCACCGTCCTCGACGCCTACCGGATGTTCACCGACCTCGACCTGCAGTGGTCCGGCAACGTCAAGGAGCCCACGATGGAGGCGCCCGCCGGCACGGCGCTGGCGGGCTCCCAGGGGTCCCAGTCCACCCGCGAGCAGCCCGAGCCCATCATGGTCGGCGGCGGCGGCGGCGGTGGCTACGACGAGGGCTGGGAGGCACCGGCTCCTCCTACGCCGAGCGCCGATGACCTCGTGACCCAGCGAGAGCTCGACCCCGACCAGCTCGAGACCTTCCAGGGCGTCGAGAAGCGCGCCGAAGACCCGCAGATCCCGTTCACCCCCGAGGCCCAGCGGGCTCAGCTCTCCCAGCCCGCCAGCGACGCGCTGATCGAACAGGAGGCCCAGCGCCACCAGCAGATCGAGACGGCCCAGGGGCAGATCCCCCACGCCGACTACATGTACAACACGCTGGCGCCCCTCCCCAGCATCCTGCCGCCCCAGGCTGAGTTCGTCGACCTCGAGCCGATGGACACCAGCGGACTCGGCTACAACACGCAGAAGATCATGATCGACCCGGACATCGCCCAGGTCCGGTCGTGGATCTCCACGCTCCCCACCGAGGTGAAGCTCCTGGGTCCCGGCACTACCGGCGGCCTCACGATGCCCACCATCATGAAGCCCGACGTGCCCACCGCCACCGGCCTGCCGGTGCTCGAGCTGCCGGAGCTGGTGCTCAACCCCGTGCCCGGCATCCAGACCCCGGCCCTCCCGGCCACGGATGTCCGTCGCGACCACCCCGAGAAGTACGGGGCCGCGCAGGATGTCCGCGGCGCCGACGGCCTCCTCGACCTCAAGCACGAGGCCACCCTGCAGGTCGTCGGCCAGCACGCCGACCAGCACGAGGCTCGCGAGGGCGAGATCCTCGGGCAGGCCCAGCAGCGCACGGCCCAGGTCCAGAGCCAGCACCAGTCCACGATGGACCAGACGCTCACCCGCCGCGACGAGCTGATGAAGGAGATCCGCGACTGGATGGAGCAGTCGCAGAACGACACCATCCGTGATCTCGAGCAGCAGTCCCAGGACCGCGAGAACGCCCGGTTCGACGCGATGCAGAGCTCCCTCGACACCGGCCTGTCCGACGCGAACACGGTCATGCGCGAGGGCGAGGCCACCGCCTTCTCCCTGGAGGCCCAGGCCACCGCCGACGCCACCCAGGTCAACGCCGAGGCCATGGCCAAGGTCGCCACCATGTGGGGCTGGTTCCAGGAGGAGGTCAGCACCTTCACGGCCAACATCGCCACCATGCTCTCCCAGCTGTGGAACAGCGCGAACACCGCCGTCGACCTCACCCTCACCGGGGCCCAGGTCTCCGCGATGAGCACCCTGACCATGGCGAGCGACCGCGCCACCATGGAGCTGGCCGAGCTCGGCCTCGAGGTGCCCCGCATCTACGACGAGGCCCGCTCCAAGCTGGGCGACATCGGCTCCGAGGCCCGCCAGCGCCTGCGGAGCGCCATCGACGAGACCGTCCAGGGAATGATCGAGGCCGCCACCACCGCCGCCACCGCCGTGGAGGAAGTGGTCAGCACCACCTCGGACGCCATCGACCAGCTCGCCGGCGAGACCGAGCAGAAGGTCGAGGCCGAGTGGGAGGACTTCGACGCCTTCGCCGAGAAGCTCCGCCAGGCCGACGTCATCGGCCCGGAGGAGACGGTGGTGGAGAACCAACCCCGCGACCCGTCGGAGCCCATCCCCACCCATCCCAGCGAGAGCCGCACCCTCGCCGACACTGCCCGCGACCAGGGTGGCCCGAGCCAGCCGGGCGCCGACCCCAGCGCGCCCAACTGGCAGATGCCGCCGGCCCACACGCCGGCCCCGGTGCCCCAGGGCCAGAGCGCGTCCGAGGTCACCAACCAGTTCGTCGCCTCCACACCCACGGCCAAGGCCGAGACGTGGGGCGACGTCGGCCAGTCCGTCACCCAGGCCGTCCAGATCGACGAGTCCGCCTTCCAGTCGTCCATCGACCCGCTCCACGCACAGATGGCGGGCGAGGCCAGCTTCTCCGGCTCGTCCACCTCCGTGCGCACGCCGGGCGGTGGCTACCAGCCGACCAACAACGGCGCGCTGCCCACGGCCGACATGGCCCCCACGCCCCAGCAGAGCACGGGTCCGGTGGCCGACAACCCCACCATCGGCGCCTGGGAAGAGCCCAGCCCCGAGACCGACGCCCGCCCCAACGCGTCCCAGGTGGCCGACCAGATCAACCTGGTGCCCGTCTCCGATCCGAGCATCATCACCAACCCTGGCCCTGCACCGGCCATCCCCCTCACCGGCGCCGCCGACCCTGCACGCATGGGCCAGGCCGCCAACGAGGCCCTCACCGAGGCCACCCAGCGCACCACCGAGGCCATGCAGCAGGTGGCCGAGAGCCCCGGGCCGGAGCTCGTGGTGCCCCTCCAGGTCGAGGAGGCGTTCCCGGTCGATGGCCTGATGCAGGCGGAGACCCAGGAGGCCACCGAGGCCGTCGCCAAGATGGACGAGTACCTCGAGCACGGCCTGACCGGCGACGTCACCGGTCAGTTCGACGCCATGTACGGCCCCGAGATGGAGTCGAACCTCGCGGACTTCAAGGCTCAGGTCCTCGACGCAGAGTCCCACCGTGACCTCGACCGCGAGACGGAGATCGCCAACGCCCAGCAGGAAGCACGGGCGGAGTCCGAGCGGGCGCAGGCGGAGCAGATGAGCATCGTCGACGAGAAGCGTCGCGACATCACCCAGAAGCGCGACGAGACGGTCCAGGCCCAGCAGGACGCCCTGGACCAGCTCTCAGCAGAGGCCCGCGCCGAGTACGACGCGAAGATGGCCGAGGCCCAGGCCCGGGTGAACACCACCCAGCGGCAGATCAACCAGGAGTTCATCAACGCCCAGCGTCGCGCCGAAGAGGAGGTCCGTCAGGGCGAGCGTCGGGCCCTGGAGGAGAAGCGCCGCGCCGAGCGGGAGTCCGAGAACCAGTCGTGGTGGCGTCGGGCTGCCAGCTGGGTCCGCAACGCCCTGCAGGCCCTCACCGACACCATCAACTCGATCTTCGACGCCGTCCGCTCCGCGGTCACCTCGATCATCGACGGCGTGAAGGCCCTGGCCACCACCCTCATCGACGCCGCCACGTCCTTCATCCAGGGGGTCATCCAGGCCTACGGGGCCTTCCTCTCCTTCGCCATCGACAACCTGATCGGCTCGGTCTTCCCCGAGCTGGCGCAGGAGCTCACGGACTTCGTCGACTCCGCGGTGGAGTGGGCCCAGGGCGCCATCGAGCACCTGGCCACGAACCTCAAGACCTACGTGTCCAGCCTCCTCGACACCCTCACCACCATCCTCGACGGTGTGCTGAAGCTCTTCCAGACCGCGGTGAACGTGCAGCTGGGCCTCGCCTACGCCATCCTCACCGGCGACTGGGAGGACGGCCTGAAGATGGCGCTGGACGCCGTGCTGGCCCTCGCCGGCATCGACACCGGCGAGTTCTACGGGCTGCTCGGCACGGCCGACGACACCATCATGCACGTCCTGCGGAACCCGGGCGAGTTCGTCAGCAACGCCATCAACGCCGCCGGCCAGGGCTTCCAGCAGTTCGGTGGCAACTTCCTCACCCACGTCATCAACGGCTTCACCGAGTGGGCCTTCGGCGCGTCGATCAGCGTCGGCCTCCTCATGGAGCAGGAGTGGAGCGCCCGCTCGGTGTTCGGCGCGGCTGCCGACCTCATGGGCCTGTCCGAGCCGAAGCTGATGGAGAAGGCCATCGAGGTGGTCGGGCAGGAGAACGTGGCCCGCTTCAGCTGGGTCTGGGACTTCGTCGACAACGCCATCCAGGGCGGGGTCATCGGCCTGTGGGACCACGTCCAGGAGAACCTGGGCGGCATGTACGAGGGGGTGGTCGACACCATCCAGAACTGGCTGATGGTCAACATCGCCCAGGAAGCAGCGATCAAGCTCCTCAGCATGTTCTCGCCGATCGGGGCCATCGTCCAGGCCGTGATGACCGCGTGGGACGTCTACGTCTTCCTGCGGGACAACATCCAGGAGATCTACGCCGTCATCCAGGCCTTCGTGACCAACTTCTCCGAGCTGGCCATGGGCAACCTCACGGCGGCAGCCAACGGCATCGAGCAGGGTCTGGCCTCGCTCATCCCCATCACCCTCGACCTGCTCGCCCAGGTCTTCGGCCTGTCGGGCGCCCAGGAGAAGGTGTACGAGACGGTCGACGGTGTCCGCGATGTCGTCGACGCTGGCGTCACGACCTTCCTCGAGGGCCTGTCCGCGACCTTCCCGCAGCAGCGCTACACCGGGATGCACGACTCCGAGAAGAACATCCCGACCCACCAGTTCGAAGACGAGCTGGCCCGCCCCCACGAGATGTGGATGGAGGAAGACGGCAGCGTCTGGATGAAGTCCATCCCGGAGCAGTGGCAGACCGCTATCTCCCACGAGGACCGCGACTGGAACTACCTCTCCGACGGCGACAAGGGCAGCGTGACCCAGTGGGCCACCACCGCCGAGTCCGGCGTGGATGCGGGCATCACCGGCGATACCGCCGCCGTCGACGCAGCCGTCCAGGCCCTGTCCGACGCGGCGTCCCAGCTGCCGGGCGCCGAGATCCCGGCCTCCCCCATCGTCGACACCATCGAGGGCGAAGCCGACACCCAGAAGGACGACGGCACCTCCGCCCTCGGCGAGGAGACCAGCGAGAGCGTGGTGGGTGACGAGGACGCCAACGCCTCGGCGGTGGCCAACGGCGAGGGGAACAGCGGCGCGGTGAGCGGGGTCGACGCCGGCAACGCCGTGCCCGACCACCTCGACGACTGGCAGACGGCAGAGCCGAGCACCGGCTGGTATGAGGAGCTCGAGCTCCGCGAGCTGTTCAGCGCCGGCGCCGAGATGGCCGGACAGGCCATCAACTGGGAAGGCATCAACCAGGTCGACCCCGAGCTCGGAGGAATGAGCCGCCTCGACCTCGTCCTCGACGCCCTGGGCACCGGTGCTGCCAAGGGGGCCTACGAGGGCGTGAAGGGCATCCTGCTCGACACCGCCATCAACGTGGCCTCCACCAAGATCCCGTACCTGGCCGGCATCGTCGAGGTGCTGTCCTTCGCCTGGGATCCCAAGGGCTGGATCGAGGGCGTCGGCAACGGCCTGATGGGCGGCGGCAACTTCGGCCAGGCCATGTCGAGCTTCTCCGAGGCCAACGTCACGAGCTTCGAGGGCTGGGTCAACCTCATCACCGGCGTCCTCCAGTTCGTCGACGGCATCAACAGCATCATCAGCACCGTGTCGAAGGTCTGTTGGTTCGTCGCCGGGGTGGGCGCCATCGCCGCCATCTTCTTCCCGGCCCTGTGGCCCTTCGTGGCCATGGCGGCCCAGTGGGGCATGGTCATCGGTGGCATCTCCACCGCCATCGGCCTCGCCGTCTCGGCCCTCCGAGCCCTGGTCATCCTCCTGCAGTCGCTGATGATCCTGTACGGGGACGCCGACCCGGAGGAGCTGCTGGCCTCCCGCGACCTGCTCGCCCAGCAGACGGAGACCTTCACCCAGCAGTTCGTGGAGCGGGCGGGCGACCAGGCCCGGGACCACATCCAGGGGCGCATCAACACCCCGGCCGACGCTGGCCAGCAGCGGGCGCCCCAGGACAACCTCCCCGCCTCCGGACGCCAGGGCGATCCCCAGCCTGCGGGCGGGTTCAGCCGCGGCCTCCACTTCCTCACCACCGGTCAGTTCAAGAACGACGGGGTGGGCACGGGCATCCGCCAGGTTCGCTCCGAGCTCGCCAACGGGCGTGAGGCCTACCGGGTGCAGCGCGAGACCTTCACCTGGTCCGACCTGCTGCTCCGGGGCAACACCGGTCAGCAGATCGCGAACCTCGAGTCCGAGGGCATCGCCGTCTACCCGAACGCGGCGCTCCGCAACCGGGCCAACGAGCAGCTGGCGGCCGGCAAGCGGGACCCCCGCTTCGTGCAGGCTCAGCAGGACCTCCAGCGGGCCCAGCTCGACTACAACGAGAGCAGCTCCCGGGCCGCCACCGACATGGAGCGGGTGCAGCAGTCGCGGGAGCGGCTCGAGCAGGCCCGTCAGAGCCAGGCCGGTCAGCAGCTCGAGTACCAGGGCCAGATCGCCAACGCCCGCAACAACCTCGCGGAGACCGAGAACTTCGCAGCGAGCTTCGAGACGGCGTCTCAGTCGATGATGGACAAGTACCGGAGCGCCAACGATGCCGCGCGCCAGTCCGAGTACCTGTCGCGGATGGACCCCGCCGACCTCAACCTCCGCCTCGAGGCCCAGGCCGCCCGCCGCCACGCGGACCGGCTCGGCGACCAGGCCACCCAGGCCCAGGCCGACGCCGCCACCGCCCGCCAGATGGTCACCGACGCTCGCACCGAGCTCACCCGCATCGAGAGCGCCATCTCCGCCCTCCAGCTCGACCAGGGCCGCACCGAGCGCGCTCGGGCCGACAACGACGCCTACGCCGCCGTCGTGCAGTCCCGCGTCGCTCACCTCGTGCAGGTCGGCTACCCCGAGAACGCTCAGTACTGGGAGATCACTCCGCCCGGCGTCCACTGGGACCTCACCGGTGGCGGCGGCGGCGTGGCCATGTACGGCCAGAACCGCGGTGCGGGCAAGACGGGCTCCCTCACGGGCTTCCTGATGGAGGAGCTGGTCGACCGCTTCGACCCCATCCAGCAGGGCCTGAACGAGGCCGCTGCCCCCGAGCACGAGCCGGAGCGCTGGGAGACCTGGGACTGGGTCCCCGGCGAGTGGGCCCCCACCCTCGTCTCCCGGATCGCGGCGGATGTGCCGGACTGGTTCGACTTCGGCAACGAGCCCAACGCCCGCACGAACCAGTGGGCCGAGGAGCAGGACGCCCTGGGCGACATGCAGCTCGACGTGAACCGCACGGATGCCGGGTCGCTGGACTCGACCTCCATCAACACCGCCCCGATGAACCCCGACTACCAGCGTCTGTTCGAGCAGAGCTACAACGACACGGTCGGCCAGCTCCCCGAGCCGGACCTGACCGTGCCCGGCCTGGTCGACGGCGCCGCCAGCGCCCTCGACGTCATCATCGCCGACGAGAACGCCACGCTGGAGCGTCTGGCCGTCGTCGAAGAGCACATCGCCATCGCCGAGAACAACCAGGTGGAGCTCGACGGTGTCGACAGCATGCTGACCGCCGGCGAGGAGGGCGTGGGCGCGTTCCACGAGGTCGCCGACTTCAAGCTCGAGCGCCAGGCGGTCATGCGGGAAGAGGCCACCAAGACCACCCGCGAGGCGGCCGACGGCTCCCAGGAGTCCAACAACGCCGCCACGCAGATCATGAACATCGCCGGTGGCTTCATGGACATGCTCAACGTCATCCCCGGGCGGTGGCAGGGCCGCGTGTCTGGCGCGTTCGAGGCCATCGGGACCCTCCAGGAGGCGGGCACCCGCCTCCCCGAGGCCACCAACGGGGTGACCGAGGGCGCGGCCCAGGCCCAGAGCGACGCTCAGCGGTTCCGGACCGACACCACCGCGGCCCGCGCCGACGGGGATCGGGCCCTGGGCTCCATCGGGAGCACCCAGCAGACCTCGAGCGAGACCCGGTCGGTCAACGACCAGCAGCTCGGCGAGCTCACCTCGACCCGGACCGACACCACCAGCTACCTCAACGAGCTGCAGCTCGAGAAGATGCGACTTGGCAACGAGCACGCCTCCGGCGTGAACGACGCGTCCAACTGGGCCGGAGAGCACCGGTCCATGCGCGAAGCCGGCATCGCCGCCCTCGAGTCCATCGCCAGCGAAGTCCAGGCCCACGGTCAGTGACGAGCCCACGAGACGAGGCCCTCGAGGCCCTGCGAGACCGCGTGAAGGCAGCGGCGGAGGCCGGCGACCACCTGGCCGCCCACGACGCCCTCGTGCAGCTGGGCGCCTCCCTCACCGGCCAGCGCCAGCTGACCGAGGCGACCGCGGCCCTCTCCCACGCAGCCGAGCACGCCCGCCTCGGCGGCGACGTCCCCAGGCGCATCGCATCACTCCGCGGCTACGGCGCGCTGCTTCGACGCATGCCGAAGCGGGAGCAGGAAGCGGAGTCCGTGCTCCGCACCTCGGCGCTCCTGGCCCGAAAGGAAGGCGACGTCCAGTCCGAGGCCCTCGCCCGTCGCGAGCTGTTGGTGCTCCTCCTGGCCTCCCAGCAGTGGAGCAAGGCGGCCGGAGAGGCTACGGCGAGCCTGGAGTTGCTCGGCGACAAGCCCGACTCCATGGCGAAGATCGAGTTCCTCCGTGGTCGCGCGGCCGCCAACAAGGCCCGCGGGCGCATGGGGGCAGCCTCCGACGACCTGATGGAGGCCGAGCGCATGGCCCGCGAAGGGGGCGCCGACCGCCTGAGCCTGGAGCTCCGCCTGGAGATCCGCGGGGCCGAGTACCTCCGCGACGGTGGCGCCCCGGAAGACGTCGACGCCATCCTGAGGGACGCCGCAGACGTCGGCGCCGACGACGTCGTCGTGACGGCTCGATTCCAGGAGGCCGCCGCCGCGCTCGCCACCGACGCGGACCGTGCCGCCGAGATCGGCGAAGAGCTGCGGGTGCGCGCCCGGGAGACCGCCGACCCCCTCACCTACCTGATGGCGTCGCTGCTGGTCGCCGAGGCCCGGGAGCGCCAGGCCGACGACGCCGAAGTCATCCGCGTCCTGGTCACCTGCCGGAACTCCCTGAAGGACGCCTTCGGGCCCAAGCTCTCCAGCCATGTCACCCCGATCCTCGACTCCCTGCCCACCCGCTGGGGCAAGGAGCGCTTCGGCAAGGCGCTGGCGCAGGTGAAGGCCGGCGTCAGGTAGCCCAGACCGCCACGAGCAGCAGGCCCCCCACGCCCCCCACCAGCATCAGGAAGCGCTGGCCCCGCTGGCCCAGGCCCTCGGGGTCTTCCCCTGCCGATGCCCGTCGGAGGTCGCCAGGGAGCGTGCGCCACACGGCGTAGGCAGGCGCGCCCGTGGCCATGGCCACCGCGATGGCTTGACGGGCCAGGCGGGGAAGCCCGGCCACGTCGACCTCCCCCTGGGGCCACGTGAAGCCCCCCGGCGGAAGCTGCGCAACCCAGCCGACCAGCAGCGGGAACGACAGCACCACGGGCAGACAGACCGCCGCGTAGGTGCGCGCCTGCACCCGGTGGGCGTCCGCGGGGCGCCCGAGCAGCAGCGCACAGGCCCCCAGGAGGGCCGTCGCGATCAGCAGCGATGGCCACCCTGCCAGGGCCACCGAGAGTGCGTGGATCGGCGTGAGGAACAAGGCGCCCCCTGGGTCGGCGCTGCCCAGGCCCACCGCCAGGTAGCCGGCGGCGACCATGTGGTAGAGCGCCAGCCAGTGGGGCACCACGAAGTAGGCGCGCAACCCGGTCATTCCGGTTCCGCCATCCGCGGTCCGAAGGTCGCACTGGCGATGCGCAGCGCCTTGCCGAGCTCGTTGCCCCGCGCACGGGGCGCGCTCGCGACCAGGACCAGCCACATCTCCTCGGTGTGGACGACGGAGAGCCAGCCCACCTCCCGCCGGGAGCTGAGCGCGGCCCGGAGGGCGACGTCGCCGGAGGGTTCCTCGTCCCCGAGGACGAAGCCGAGCCAGCGGGCCACGTTCGTTGCCACCTCGTGGGCGAAGAAGCCGGCGTTCGGGGGCAGCGAGAGCACAGCCAGGCTGGCAGCATCGGGCGCCATCGTCTCCACGACCAGGGAGACCACCGCGGGGGCCTCTTCCCCCCGCTGGGGCACCGGAGACATCGGCGTCCACAGGGAGGGCACCATCATGCGGTGCAGTGGAACCCCTCGAGAGACGCACTCCAGCACGTGGTAGGTGCCCGCCAGCGACGCGTCCTGCACGGGGGTCGGCCAGTAGTAGGCGTTGCGGACCTTCACGCAGACGCCTCCAGGGCCGTGAACGGCGAGACCGAGGGCGCCGTGTCGGGCCAGCGGTCCCGGAGGGCCTGGAGCAGCCGCGGAGCCGGCTCCCCGAGCTCCAGGGCGACCGCCTGCTCCAGGGTGTTCAGCAGCGCCTGGCGAGCCGTCAGCCCTCCCATGAGCTCGACGTCCTGCTCGAGGGCCGTCGGGAGCATGCCCGCCACCGTGAGCCAGGCCCGCTGTGCGGCCATCAGCCGCCGCTCCCGCAGGAACACGGCGTCGTCGGCCACCACAGGGCACGCGGTGGAGAAGGCATCGCGCCAGGCCTGCTCCATCTCGTCGACCACCTCGGCCGGGTAGGTGGGACCGAAGCGGAAGCCGACGGCGTCGTACATCGCGTGGCGGACCGCCCCCTTCTCCCAGTCGACCCACACGGGGCCGCGCTCGGCGAGGACGACGTTGCCAGGGTGGGGGTCACCCATCGTGAGGGTGGACCAGGGGCCGGGCATCGCCAGACGGGTGGCCACCTCCTCCATCGTCTCAGCCATCTCCTTGGGGACCTTGATCCGCAGCGGCGTGAGGAGACGGACCAGCCGGGGAAGCAGAGACTCCAGCTGCTCGGCCTCGACGGCGCGGCGGTCGGGGCCCTCGGCGCGCAGGTAGCGCTCCACCAGCCGGGTCGACGTGGCGTGGGCCTCGCCGAGACGACCCGCCGCCCGGACCAGCTGCTGCCGGGCCGTGGCTGGGTCGCCGTGGACCAGCAGCTCCACCAGCGAGTGGTCGCCGAGGTCCTCCAGGACCCACACCGTGCGGCCCGCCGCGAGCACCCGCGGCACGGCCTCGCACCGTGCTCGGCTGATCAGCGAGAGCGCCGCCCGCTCCGCGGTGGCGTAGTCCGGTCCGGCCGTCTGGTGCTTGGCGACGATGGGGCCGATGCCCTCGGCCCAGGCCCGAACCACCAGGGCGCTCTCCCCAACGGACACGACCCGCACGCTGGTGATCATCGTCTCCAGCAGGCGCGCCAACACCGCAGCAAGGTCGTCGAGACGGAGGGCCATGGGCGCGTAGTATACACTTCCACCCGTCCGGAGGACCCCCATGAGTGAGCCCCAGGGCGACGCGATCCAGCGCACGCTGTACGCCAACGAGGACCAGAGCCGCTTCTTCTACCTGCCCACCGGCCAGGACTTCCCCCCCGGCAAGGACACGCTGCGCTCCCTGACCGGGTCCCGCCTCGACACCACCCTCGAGGCTGCCGCTCCCTACGAGATCCCCTCGGAAGAAGCGAAGGAGCTCGTCCGCATCCAGCTCACCGAGTTCATGAGCAAGGCCTCCACGGCGCTGGGCTCCCTGGGTCACCTCGTCGAGAAGTTCCAGGAGGCCAGCCAGAAGGCGGGAGAGCTCGACCTCGAGGCCCGCAAGAAGGAGCGCGAGCGCCGAGTGGCCGACGCCCTCGGCATCGACGAGAAGGACGCCACCGACCCCAGCAAGGTCATGGCGGGGCTGCAGGGACTCCTGAACGGCATCAACGACAAGCTGAAGAACACCGACGACCTGGCCCGGGCCAAGGCCCGCCGCGACGTCAGCGACGAGATGCAGAAGCTCGGTGAGGTCGCCGTGCACCACGCCCAGCAGGACGCCGAAGACACCATCGCCGAGCTGCGCAACGGACTGTCGGAGGTCTTCGCCAAGCCGGAGACCCGCCAGAACCTGAAGGACGCCACCGAGCGCCTCAAGAAGATGGCCGACCAGCTGCGGGAGGTGCGCGCCCAGGCCGAGGCCGCCCGCAAGCAGGACGCCGACAACAAGCCGGACGCTGGCCACGACGGGACCCGCCCCCTCCAGCACCCCAACGAACCCGGCCACGAGTAGGCCAGAGGGCACGGGCGTCATGGACACACATCGCTACCTGGTCGTCGACGATGACGACACCTTCGCCGAGCGGCTCGCTCAGGCCTTCGTCGACCTCGGCAACGAGGCCCGCTGTGTCACCGGCCACGAGGCTGCCCTCGAGATCCTCCGCGACTACCAGCCGACCCGCGCCACGGTCGACCTCCGCATGCCCGACGGCAACGGCCTGGCCACCGTGAAGGGCATCCTCGACGCCCGCCCCCACGCCCAGGTGCTGGTGCTCACCGGCTACGGGTCCATCGCCACCGCGGTCGACGCCGTTCGTCTCGGTGCCATCGGGCTCGTCCAGAAGCCTGTGGGCGTGACCGAGCTCCTGGCCAGCTTCGACCGCGCCCATCAGCCCCCGCTCTCCCCCGACGAGCCCGACTACGAGACGCCGAGCCTGGCCAAGGTCGAGTGGGACCACATCCAGCGGGTGCTGTCGGACTGCGGCGGCAACATCAGCCAGGCGGCACGGCTCCTGGGCATGCACCGACGCACCCTGCAGCGGAAGCTCCAGCAGTACGCCCCCCGCAAGTAGGGGTCACCGCGGCAACACGACCCGGGCGACCGTCCCCACCCCGTCGTCCCCCGACGAGAACTGCAGGGCACCTCCCTGCTGCTCGGCGACGGTTCGGGCGAAGAACACCCCGAGCCCCATTCCTTCGTGGCCCTTGGTGGTGAAGAAGGGCTCCCCCACACGGTCGAGGACCTCCGCCCCCATCCCCTCGCCCCGATCCACGACCTCGATGGTCACCGTTCGCTCGCTGACGACGACCCCGAGGCGCACGGGCTCCCCCTCGGGAGAGGCGTCCAGTCCGTTGTCCACCAGGCCGCGGAGGGCGCGAACCGTCGCTGCGGGCGCCACGGAGACCTCCACGTGGTCGTGGCCCCCCAGCTCCCACACGATGTCGAGGTCGACGTCGAGTCCCGCCACCACCCGCTGGACCAGCGCATCCAGACGGGTGGGCTCGGGGGACGGCCCGCTGGGATGACCCGCGTCCGCCGCCAGCCGGCGCAGGATCTCGCGACTCCGGGCCACCTGGGCTCGGATGAGGCCCACGTCCGGGTCGTCGCGGTGACGGGCCGCCAGTCCGTCGGCGGCCAGGGCGATGGTGCCCATCGGCGTGGACAGCTCGTGGGCCACTCCCACCGCGAGTGTTCCCACACTGGCGAGGCGCTCGGCGGCCGCCGTGCGACGTCGGGCCCGGTCCAGGGAGGCCCTCAGGACCAGGATCGCGTAGGCCACGAAAGGCGCCGCTACGGCGTAGGCGACCCACATTCCCAGCAGGTGGGCCTTCATCGCGGCGCCACCGCCATGGTGGGCGTGCTCGCCGCCGTCGCCGCCGACCACCAGGAAGAGCGTGCCGTAGGCGAGGACCGACAGCACGACCACCGCCACCGTGTCCCTCCGCGACAGCACCGACGCCGCGACCGTGACCGAGACCAGGTAGAGCGCCGTGAAGGGGTTCGCGGGCCCCTGGGCTGCCAGCAGCAGCGCCGTCACCACGCCGACATCGAGGATGAGGGCCCCGGTCGCCCAGCTCTCGGTCAGCCGCTGCCGCGCCGCCAGGGCGCGCAGCCCCACGTTGGAGGCGACGCTCACGGCCAGCACCACCGCCACCAGCCCCAGGGGCGGGACCTCGGTGGGGAAGATGAGCCAGCCCATGGCCACGAGGGCCACCTGCAGCACGATGGCCATCCAGCGAAGCGGGACGACGGGGGCGAGCGCAGCGGCGGACGGAGGCGTCATGGGCTGTCGGGGGCCGCCATCGGGGCGGACACCAAGGCCCCGAGACGTCGGCCGACCTCCACGTGGTGCAGCAGCCCCCCGAAGCGCTCGCTTCCCGGTCCCATCGACAGCACGGGCACGGGCGTGTGGGTGTGGCCGCTGGTGGCCCACACGGCCCCCGTCTGGTCCGCCAGGACGCGGGGCAGGGCGAAGATGGCGCCGTCCTTCCCCTCGGGGAAGTGGCCCAGGAGCTCGGTCATCGGATGGTCCGACAGGATGCGCTCCGCCTCGGCCGCCCCCAGCTCGTAGCCCCAGTCCTCCTCGACGCGTCGCACGAGCTCCGCAGCGTCGAGTCCCTCCCCGTAGCCCTTCAGCAGACCGCCAGCGGGGTAGGGCTGACGGGCCAGCTGCTCCAGCGCCGACACGGCCAGCGGCGACTCCACCGGCGTGTACCCGTCGGGGAAGTTGGTGGGGTCCAGCTGGGCGGTCTCCAAGGGCATCTTCGCGCTCGGCGACAGCCCGAAGCCACCGGTCTCGTGGTCCGCCGTCACCACCAGAAGCGTGTCGGGATGGGCCTCGGCGTAGGCTAGGGCCACATCCACCGCGGCGTCGAAGCGCTGGAGCTCCGCCAGCATCCAGCCCGCGTCGTTGCTGTGAGCGGCCCAGTCGATCTGGCCTCCCTCCACCATGAGGAAGAAGCCGTCGGGGTCGTCCTCGAGGCGAGCCAGTGCGGCCTCGGTGAGGTCCGCCAGGCTGGGCACGTCGGCGGCCTCCGGCGCCTGAATGGCGTTGGGCAGCGCGCCGTCGGCGAACAGACCGAGGACCCGGGGGCCGGCCGCCGCGAGACCGGCCGCGTCCGTCACGACGTCGAAGCCCGCCTCGGCCCCTTCTGCCAGGAGGTCCCGCCCATCCTCCCGGCGTCCCCCCTCCGCGACGAAGAAGCGCCGCCCCCCCGACAGGGCCACGTCGACATCCGAGGCGACGATCTGGGCGGCGATGTCGTTCTCTCGGCGACGGCTGGACACGTGGGCCAGGAACGACGCTGGGGTGGCGTGGGTGAGCCGGGTGTCCGAGACGATGCCGGTGGCCCATCCCGACGCCACGGCCCGCTCTCGGAGGTTGGTCTGGGCAACCCCGTCCGCGTCGAGGCCGATGAGGCCGTTGAGGGAGGGCTCCCCAAGGGCCAGCTGGGTCGCGGAGCACGCCGAGTCGGTCACCAGGCCGTCGGCCGGGCTGTGGAGGGAGAGGCCGACCGTGCCGGCCTCGGCCAGGCGCTGGAAGGCCGTGGATGTCCCCGCATAGGGGCTGCTGGGCACGCTGTGGGCGTAGGCCTCCAGGAGCCCCAGCTGCTGGGGGCCCATGCCGTCGCCGATCATCAGGATGACGCTGCGTGGCTGGGCCGGAACGCGCTCTGCCAGCGGCGGCAGCGGCACCTCCGGCGGGGCCGAGTGGACACAGGCAGACAGGACGGCGACGATCAGCACGGGCACCCCCGCCACGACCTATCGCGCGGGCTGGGTCGGACCCGCTGCCAGAGTGGGATCCGCGCCGTGTTCAGCCCATACATGGGGTTCTCCCCGTCCAGGCACCACCACCCGTGATGCGGATCGTAGGCAGCACGCCGATCCACTCAGTACACCGGGACCCACTCGTGGTCTCCCCGAAGTGGGTGTGGCGCGCCCCCATCCTCGTGACATCGCTGGACCCTCGGACCGCTCTCGGCGCCCCTGCCGACGGGGGCCAGGCCGTCGGTGGGGTCGGCATCCTCGCCCCAGAGCAACGCCACGGGAAGCGGAGTGAACGGGGTTCGCATTTGCAGCGGGCGCCCGTACCGGCTGGGAATCCCACCGTGCAACCTCCGTCGAACGGTGTACATGGGCACATCGACCGGAGACGCCCGTGAGCACCCTCGTCCCCACGCTCCAGCCCCACGACTACGCCAACCGCAGCCTCGTCGTCCACGACTCCCTGTTCGAGGACCCCTCCCCCTGGGCTCCGTGGCTCACGTTCGCAGACGACAGCCCTCGGACCCGCACGCTGCGCACCGAGGGCGACGCCCAGGCATTGATGGAGGAGGCTGTCGCGAGCCTCGAGACCATGGCGTACTCCATCGACGTCATGGAGCCCGAGCCCGGCGGTCAGCCCTTCCGGATCGGGGTGCTGGAGGGAGGCGAGTACGCCTGCGAGCAGATCCTCAACCCCGTGGCCATGCAGGCCCTGGCCGCAGCCCTCGGCTGCCGCCGCATGGTGGTGGGGGTGCCCTTCCGGGGCGTCGTGATGGCCGTCGACATGGAGATGCCCCGGGAGCACGTCGGCCAGTTCCTGTTCTTCGTCTCCGCCCAGTACTTCCACGCCCGCACCCAGCCCCTGTCGCCCCTGGGCATGCTGGTCATCGACGGCATCCTCTGCGGGCAGGCCCCCGGCATGGAGGAGAGTGGTCGCGCCGTCGACCTCGCCGATCCGGACCATGTCCCAGCCGAGGTCTCCATCGTGCAGGAGGAGGACGGGCTCCAGGTCGTGGTCGCTGGCAACGACCGCAAGGCCTGCACCGACAGCCTCCAGGCCGCGTTGCTGCCACGCCTCCTCGTCCAGCCCGAGCCCATCGCGGTGCGGGTCCAGTTCCAGCACCTCGAGCTCACCGACGCCGACGCCAGCGCCCTGGGTCGCATCGTGAAGCGCGCCATCGCCGAGCAGGGCCGGGAGGACCTGCCCGTGGCCAGCATCCACTTCGCCTCCGCGGCGTCGGAGGTGCACGAGGACCTGCTGGGAGACCTCGACGACCTGTTCGTCGACGAGATCGCTGCCCTGCCCGTTGCCGTGCTGCTGCGGGCCGTGGACCCCGATGGCAACGTGGACGCCCAGCTCAATGCCATGCGCAGCGTCGTGGCCAGGGACCCGGACCCCTTCTGCATGGCCTGCCTGCTCGCGCGCAACGAGTCCCTCGACGACATGCTTCCCCACTACGCCGGTGACCCGACGGCGATCATGCGCAGCCTGATGCTGGCCTCCCGGGCCCGCGGCATCGATCCGAGGGCCGCCGCCGCGAGCCAGCTGGGGATGGAGGTGGCCCAGGCCGTGGTGCACGCCGCAGAGCCCGAAGCCGGCACCTTCGCCCGGCTGAGCGCGGGGGCTCAGGAGCGCATCCGGGCCGTGGCCGACGCCCTTGCCGTCACCCTCGCCTGACGGACGCACCCGTTGACCACCGATGCTACCAGCCCGCGGCCAGCCGTCGCGCCTGTGGTGTGGTGCCTCCTTGCTGCGGCGCTGTTCGGCGCCTCCACTCCGGCCTCCAAGCTTCTGCTGGCCGATGTCGGGCCGCTCACGCTGGCGGGTCTGCTCTACCTGGGGGCCGCCATCGTCACCCTCCCCTTCGCTCTGAAGGGCGGCTCTCCCCAGCGTCGCAAGGACCCCACCAACCTCCGACGCCTCGCCGGGGCCGTGCTGTTCGGCGGCGTACTCGGCCCTGTCGCCCTGCTCGTCGGGCTGAGGTCGAGCCCGTCGGCCAGCGCATCCCTGTGGCTCAACCTGGAGACCACCGCGACGGCGCTCCTGGCGTGGCGCTGGTTCCAGGAGCACCTGGGCCCCCGGGCCTGGATCGCCAACGGGCTGGTCGTCCTGGCGGGCATCCTCCTCGCCGCCCCCGACGGGTTCACCGTAGCGCCGGCCGCACTGCTGGTGCTGGCTGCCTGCGTGTGCTGGGGCATCGACAACAACCTCACCGCCGTGATCGACGGCTACACCCCCGAGCAGACCACGTTCGCCAAGGGCGCCGTGGCGGGGTCGGTGAACCTGGGCCTCGGGCACTGGCTGGAGGGCGGACCGCCGGGCATGGAGACCGTGGCGGGAGCCCTGGCGGTCGGCTCCCTGGCCTACGGCGCCTCCATCGTCCTGTACATCCGCGGGGCGCAGCAGCTCGGAGCGACCCGCTCGCAGATGCTCTTCGCCACCGCCCCGTTCCTCGGGGTCGTGGTCGCCTGGTGGCTCGTCGGAGAGTCGGTCCTGCCGGCACAGGTCGCCGCCGCCGTGCTCATGGGGGGAGCCCTCGTGCTCCTGTTCTCGGACCGGCACCACCACGATCACGTCCATCCCGCCCAGGTCCACACCCACGCCCACTGCCACGACGACGGACACCACGACCACAGCCACCCAGACCTTCCCCCCGAGGCGTGGCACACCCACGAGCACGAGCACGGCGAGGTACGACATCGCCACCCCCACGTGCCCGACCTGCACCACCGCCACGAGCACGACGAGGCTCTGTAGCGGGGTTGCTGGACTGCTCGACGAGGCGCGCATCATCCCGCCGGACGGACCAGCGTCCCGGGGCATCGTCGCCGCGGACCCAACGATTCGGCAGAACAAACGAAGGACGAGACAGTCGCTGCAGGGTCACGCGGACAGTACAGCCTAGGTACCATGGAGGTCCTGTGCACGAACATCCCCTCATCGACCTACTCGTCATCGGCGGCGGCCCTGCCGGATTGTCTGCTGCTCTGTACGCGGGCCGGGCCCGTCGCCACGTCGTGGTGGTCGACGACGACCGGCCCCGCCACGGCGTCGCCGACGGGGTGCACAACCTCATCGGTGGCCTGGAGGGCATCGCGCCCCAGGAGCTCCGCCGTCGCACCTGGGCGTCCCTCGCGCCGTTCGACGTGCACCACCGACAGGGGCGCGTCCGAGGCCTGACCTGGGACGACGCCACGTGGACGGCCCTCCTGGACGACGGGAGCCACCTGGTCGCCCGGGCCGTCTTGCTGGCCGTAGGCGTGGTCGATCTGCTCCCCGACTGGCCGGGTCTGCAGGACACGTGGGGACACAGCGTGCACGTCTGCCCCTTCTGCCACGGCTGGGAACTCCGCGACCGGCCCCTCGCCGCCTACGGCCAGGGAGACCACCTGGTGCCCTTCGCCCGTATGCTGCGCTCCTGGAGCGACGACGTGGTCGTGCTCACCGGGGACGCCGAGCTGTCGGAGGAGGACCGCTCGATGCTCGACGGCGTGACCCTCCGTCGGGGTCACCCCGTCGCCCTGGAGCACGACGGGCCCCAGCTCACCGGCATCCGGCTGTCGGACGGGGAGCTCCTGCCCCGGGCGGGCTTGTTCCTCGGCGTCGAGCAGCGGCAGACCCCCCTGGTGCGGTCCCTGGCGCTGGAGACCACCCCGGACCCCCACAACGCCGACGGCTGGGTGGTCGTCGACGGACAGGGTCGCACCAACCTGCCCCTGCTCTGGGCAGCGGGCGACCTGTGCACCCGCATGCAGCAGGTCTCCCAGGCCATCGCGGCGGGCGGCGGGTGCGGGGCGATGGTCCACGCCACGCTGGCCATGTCGTGAGCCACCACCCCGTCCTCTCTCACCCGAGCTGCGACGGGGCCTCGCCACGGGAGCCCGTGGTCCACACCCACGGGAGCATCGCGCTGCTGGTCACCGGAGCGGGGGTGATGCACATGGGCAGTGCCTGGTCCCTCCAGGCCGGGGACGTCTTCCTCGTGCCGGAGGGAGCGCCCCACTACCGTCTGGACCATGCACCGAGCGCCTACCTGGGTCTCGCCGTGTGCATGTCCTGCCTGCCGGAGGACCGCTGGGGGCCGCCGCTCCGGTCCCTGTTCGCCACGGTCGGCGAGGGAGGTTGCCCCGTGGTGCGACCCGACCCGGTCGCGCGGGACGAGCTCGCCCACATCCTGCGGGCGCTCCACGACGAGCGGGACCGACCCACCTGGGTGCTGGACGCACGCATGGGCGTGCTCACCGCCTTGCTGTGCCGCAGCGACGCCGTCGCCGCCGACCAGCCCCCCACCGAGACCCCCGTGGTGGCACGGGCCCTGGACTGGATCGCACGGAACGCCCTGCGGCAGGTCTCTCTCGTGGACGTGGCCCACGCCGTCGGACGAGCACCGTCCCACCTGGCGACCAGGGTGAAGGCAGAGACCGGCGAGACCGTGGGTGCCTGGATCACCCACGCCCGCATGGCCCGCGCGCGGGAGCTGCTGCTGAGGAGCGACGACACCGTGGACGTCGTCGCCGAGAAGGTGGGCTACCGGAGCCCTTCCCACTTCCATCGGACCTTCCGGAAGGTCCACCAGCTGCCCCCCGCGCGATGGCGGGACGTACACCGCGAGCGTCAGCCCGCCTGATGGCTCGAGGGCTGGGCCGCCTGCCCTTCCAGGCGGGCAGCAAGCAGCGCTCGCTCCAGGTCGTCGATGCGGAAGGGCTTGCGAAGTCGGCCCACGAAGCCAGGATGGTGCTGGGACGCTCCGGCTCGGCCATCGAGGAGCACGGCCGGGAAGGGCGGCGACTGGTGGGGTCGGTCATCGACGAGGTGCACCTCGGCCTCCCGCTCCGAGACGACCACGTGACCGAGGAGCGCGACCATGCGCCTGAGCAGGTCTCCGTGCTCGCTGCCGGACACGGAGACCCGCACGGGTCCTGCGGCCCGTCCATGCACGTCGTCGTCGACGTCGGAGACGGGACCGCGCTTCGGCAGCCGGATCTCGAAGCAGGCCCCTTCTTCGGTGGGCACCAACTCGAGGCTCCCTCCCACGGCCTCGAGGCCCTGGCGGGAAGAGGCGAGCCCGAGACCGGTCGAGCCCTTGGTGGAGAACCGCGCCTGGAACACGTCCTCGGTGTGGTCTGGCGGGATGCCGGGCCCGTCGTCCGAGACGCGGATGGACACGTCGTCGTCCTGGCTGAGATGGACCACGATGGAGCCTTCTGGCCCCGCTGCATCGGCGGCGTTGGCGAGGAGGTTCAGCAAGGCGTTCTCGACGGTGACGGCCACCGTGTGCACGGGACACGCGTCGGGCCCGCTGTAGGCCACCCGCACCTGCGGACGGCTGCGGCCGAACAGCCGGCACGTCTGACGGACGGCGATGGACAGGTCGAGGTCCTCCGGGCGCGAGGGGGCGCGGAAGTGCCCAGCCAGCCGCTCCCCGACCGCAGCCCCGCGGCCTACAGCGCCGAGGACCTCGTCCATCAGGTCGCGAACGGTGTCGTCGCCCTCGTCCCGGGTGATGGTGCAGGCCATCTGCACGACCTGCAGGACGTTGTTGAGATCGTGGACGACCCCCATGGCCAGCCAGCCCGCCGCGGCCGCCCGCTGGGTGCGGGCCAGCGCTTCCTCCGCCTCGCGGACGGCCTCCTCGGCCTCCACCTGGCGGCTGATGTCGACGATGAGCCCGTTGTAGTGGGTGACCGCGCCATGCTCGTCGAAGGCAGGCCGGCTCACCGTGTGCACCCATCGGACCTCGCCGTCGACCTGGACCCGGTAGCGCTCGTCGAACACCTCGTCGGTCTGGTCGGACCGGAGGTGGGCCTCGAGCACCCGCGGCAAGTCATCCGGGTGCACCGCCTCGAACCAGGTGGAGACATCGTGGCGGTCACTGGCGCCGTGCACGGTCTCCATCGAGGCGCTCACCATCTCCACGGTGGCCTGAAGGGGATGGGCCGGGTCCTTCCGGAGGCGGTAGGCCACGTAGTCGACCGCTTCGTCAACCCACGCATGCAAGCTTTGGAGGTCGACATCCTTCAGCACGACCGGTCCCCCTGGAGCCACGGCTCGAGTCTCTCACAGTCGGACCCGGCGTTGGCCCGTTGGTCAGTAGAAGCTCATCTTGCGCAGCCCCACGTACCGAGGCGTCGCGAACCCGGTCGCCCTGTCCTCCCAGTAGGCACCGTGGAGCATGGGCGGGAAGACCGTGCGGCCATCGAAGTCGCTCCGAGACAGGAAGGCCGCCTCCACGATCCACTCCCGCGTCGCCTCCGGGGCCGACGTGTCGAGGGTTCCACCGACGAGGTGCCCGGTGAACCACAGCTTGCACTCGCGGGTGTGGGGGCTGTGGAACTCCTCGATGTACGCCAGCGCGTCGACCTCCGCGTGCAGGCCGCACTCCTCGAGCACCTCCCGTCGGGCCGTCTCCCGGAGGTCCTCCTCCCCGACGGCCCCCCCGCCCGGGGCCACCCAGAAGTCGTAGGCGTCGGGCTTGCGGTGGCGGACGAGGAGCACGCGGTCCTCGTGCTCGACGATCATGCCGGCGGCGATGCGGTGGTTCATGGGGACCTCGTGGTAGGTGGAGCGTGGAGGTAGCCCGTGTCGGTGTTCGTGGCGCTCGACGTCGACGGAGGTAGGAAGCTCCCCTGCTATCTGTCCGTCTGATGACCTCGTGGGCCTGCGGCTGCGCTCTCGGCCCCTCGCCTCAGTCCGGGTCGGGGGGCGCGAAGGGCCCCGGGATCGCGCCCGGATCCCTCCGCGGCACGGGGGCCGGCGTCATCCGCTCGACCGCCTCCCTCCACCCCCCGATCTTCCGCGCCGCGCGGTCGAGCTGCCCTTCCCCGAACGCTCGGGTGGGCAGCACCAGTCCCACTTCCTCGCCGAACAGCACGACGATGGCGTCGTCGTCGACATCCACGCTGCGCACCTCGCTCCACGCGACCCGCTGGGTCCCTCCGGCGTGGTGCAGGTAGCCACCCCGGGGCCCAAGACCGACCGTCACCGGGCCGGACGGCAGTCGATCGGGGTCCCGCCGCAGGGCCCGACGCACCTGCCAGCGCGCGGTGAAGCGTCCCAGGAGCCGCTGGGTCGTCCCCGACACCACCAGCGCCCCCGCCCACACAGCCAGGGCCAGCAGCGCGACGGGGTCCAGCCCACGGTCGGCAGCGAGGGCCACCGCCAGCACGACGAAGGCCCCCACGGGCATGGCCCACACGGGCCGTCGACGCTGGGCCACCCGCCGGGTGAAGGCCAGGTAGTCCTCCTCGGTGGCTCGGTAGCTGACCACGACCTCGTCGAAGCCCTCGGGCATCGTGGCGCTGGCCGCCGGGGGGCCTCCGGTCCGCCAGCTCTCCACCCGCGGCACCAGATCCGGCGGCGCCACCCGGTGGGGCACGAGGAGGCCTTCGCTGGCCCCCAGCCGCAGCAGCCACCCCGCAGGCAGCTCGACGACCCCTCGGACCGCCGACCACGGAAGCTCGCTGCGGACCTGGCCCACCTCGTGCCGAAGGCCGTCGCGATCGAGGAGCAGCGCCTCGGGAAGCGGCGGCCCCACCCGGCGGACCTGCAGGGCCGGCAGTCTCCAGGCCGCCCCCACCATCGCCGCCACGCCGCCGAACACGGCGAGCACGCTGATCCAGGCGGTGTGGAGCTCGTCCACCGCCACCAGGGCGCCCACGCCCCCGACACACGCCGCGGTGAAGGCTGCTGTGCGCCAACGCCACCGGCCCAGGTAGCGGCGTACCGCCACCCTCTCGGCATCCGTCAGGGTGAAGCTCAGCTCGATCGGAGCCGACCGGCTCACTTCTTCCCGGGCTTCCGCTCGCTACCGTCGGCTTCCCGGGGCTCCAGCTTGTAGGCCGTGTTGCCGTCGGTGAGCACCAGGGGCGGCACCTTGTTTCCCCACACCTTCTCGGCGCTGATCTGGTAGGTGGTCGGCGTGAGCTCCCACTTGTACTCGGGCGCCGCCCACTGAGCCGCGATGCCGACGTCCCGTGGCTTCTGCAGCCGGGTCATGGCGATCCAGGTGGCTCCCCCGGACACCGCCAGCTGTGCGGGGTCCCCGTCCGTCCAGGTGGCGTCGACCTCGAGGGTGGCGACCGCGTAGTAGGTGCCGAGACCGCCCTTCTTGCAGCTGACCTGCTCTGAGATGGCGACCTGGGTGGGGCGCTGCCCATCGGCCACGGGGCCGAAGTCGAAGGTGCGCCGGCTGATGTAGCAGTCCTGCCCCACGGCGAGGGCCCGCCGCCGCATCTTGTCGACGAACTCCTCGTGGTCGCCGCCAGCCTCCGAGATGGAGACGACGTCGTAGCGACCCTGCACATCGGTGGGGGGCTCGGCGAGGGCGACGGGGACCAGGGCCATCCACATCAGGGCGCTCACTCCTTGCCTCCCAGGGCCTTCTCGGCCTCTGCCATCGCGAAGCCGAAGTCGACCTTGATGTCCGACCGTGCGAAGCGCAGCACCATCCCTGCGGGCGTGCGCATCTCCCACTTCCACACACCGTTGCGGACCCGCGCCACCGGATACTCGCCGGCCGCCACGGTCACGGAGCAGGAGGTGCGGGGGCCCGGATCGATGTCGGAGTCCTTCGTGCCGATGAACTGGCCGCGGGCACCGACCCGCTTGGGCACCACGAACATGCCCCGCTCGGCATCCCAGGTCGCGTCGGCGATGGCCCGCACCTGACAGCCGTAGGACTCGTCGGGCCGCTGGCCACGACAGAGCACGTCGTTCTGGACCAGGACCTTTCGCCCGTCGAACTGCCAGATCTCACGACCCCAGACACAGCCGGGGTTGCGACCCGTCACCATGTCGCTGGCGCTGACCTCACCCCCGCTCGTCTCCACCTCGAGTACCTCCAACACACCCTCGGGCTGTGGCGGGGGCGCGTTGGGATCAGGCCCACAGGCCAGGAGGACGATGAGAGCTGGAAGCATGGGGGAAGAGGCTAATGCACCTCGCGCGACCCTGGCAAGCGGACGACGAACACCGGCCGGTTCCAGCGATCCGACGGTGTTCTCACTTGAGCTTCTTGTAGTCGAACGCGACCCAGAGCCGCTCGTCGAGGGCCAGCAGCTTCTCGAAGTAGACCGGCTGACCATCGACCGGCACCGTCACCTGCACCGGCGCCGCCCCCTGTCCCATGCTTCCCTGGGCGAACTGCTGCCCGGCGGACTGCTGCATCGCTGCGTTCTGGGACTGGATCTGCAGGGCCTGGGCCGCGGATGCGGGCCGAGACAGGGCATCCACCGGACGCAGCGAGCCGTCCCGCTTCTTCCGCTTCTCGATCTTCGCCTGCCGAGGGGCGTAGACGGTCCAGCCGACCCAGGTGGTGGGTGCATCCGCCTTGGGGAGCTGGGCCTCGAAGACCCCGGCCCCCGAGGCGCTGGGCCCCTCCCCCGACTCGACGTAGACGATCTCGACGTCGAAGGCGGCGAGGGCACCGCCTGCTGCCTGGGAGCGCACGAGGGGCACGAGGAGCTCCCCCTCCTGGCTCTTGGCCGGCTGCACCGCCCGTCCGGCCACGGCCGAGCTCCAGAGCTCCGCTCCGTTCGGCAGGGTGAGCCGCAGGAACTGGCGTCGGTTGTTGCGGACCTGGTAGCGCATGCGGGTCAGGCGTCGGCCGTCGGCTGTGAACATCGTGGTCGCCTCCCCCTGGTCCAGGAGGGTGACGAGCACGTCGACGTCGTCGTACTCCCGGACCGACAGCGGGATGCTGGCGTCGGACCCCAGGTACTTGAAGCCGAGGAGCACCGGCTGATCCGTGACGCCGAGGATCGACGCAGGGAGCGTCCGCACGTCGACCACCGCGGCGCCCGCTACGGAGCCCGCCGTCAGCTCGAGGGTGCCGCGGGACTGCACGCCGACGAAGCCCTTGCTCCGCTCGACCCCCACCGGCTCCACCAGCGGCACGGCGAGGGAGCCGGCATCCCCGACCTCCCCGTCGGCCAGCACGCGCTCGAGATCGATGGAGAGGGTGTAGCGGTCCTCTGCGGCGTAGTTGAGGAAGGCGGTGAGCACGCCGTCGTCCCCCAGGGACCAGTCCCTCAGGCCCGAGCCCCGGACGTCCAGCACGGTCATGTTGCCCGGGATCCGGGCCTTCACCTCGTCGACCCCGGAGAACAGGATGGTCTCCTCCAGGGTGACAGCTGCCGTCAGCACGCCCTCTCCGACGCCGACCCGGGTGTGGACCTCCGCGTAGACCCGGGCGTCCTGCTTGGTCTCGGTCTCCGGCACGTCCCGCTGCCAGCTGACCGCCAGGGAACCCGACGAGGGGAGGGTGGCGCTCACGACGCGACGGTTCCCCACCACCCTGGACTGGGCGAGCTTGGCGTTGGCGACCGTGAAGTCGAGCTCCTCCGAGGTGGGGACCGCCAGCTCTACCTCGGTGGCGCCCGAGGCCATCAGCGGAAAGCTGAAGCCACTGCGTCCCTCGGACGTGGTCACGGCCGCAGCGAACTCGAGCACCACCTCGAAGGAGCCACGCCGATCCGTGACCAACACGTACTGCCCGTTCTCCAGGACGACGCTGGCCTCCTGCCCGCCGATCCTCGCCGACTGGAGTCCGACGGCGGAGGACAGCAGGGGGATGCGAGCCCAGCCTCGCTCCAGCAGGTTCTCGACGGTCATGCGGGCCGTGAAGGTCGCCGAGATGGGCTCGCCGTCCTCGAAGACCACGTCGCCGGCGTAGCGGGCCGACGACAGGGTGTAGGCGCGGGGAGGCACCACGTCCGGCTTGCGGTCCTTCCCCTGCTCGTACAGGCGGAGGAACTGATCGAGGGTCATGGTGACCTGCTCGGGCTGGGGCTGCGCATACGCGGGAATGGCCAGCACGAGGCCAGCCAGGCCGACGAGGCTGGTGGGAACAAAGCGGCTCATCGGTTCCTCCGGGAGCGTTGGGGACGGGTGTGGATGGGCACCTGCACGGACTCCCCAGCGGGGACCAGCAGGTGCTGGTAGCGGACGATCTCGCCCTGAGCGGGCACGATGACGTCGAGGCTGGTGGCCTTCACGTCGGGAGGCTCGTCCTCGCCTCCCATGGCGATCTCGATGGTCTCGGCGGGCTCGGCGGGGGGAAGGTCGATGGCTTGGTCCCCTCTGCGACCCAGCGGGCCGAACGCGGACCTCTTTCGGGCCAGGACGAGCTCCCCCTGGGGCTTCATCAGGTCCTCGTCGAGCACCGACAGCTCCTCGTCCATCTCGTTGAGGTCGATGTCCACGAAGCCCTTGACGCTTGCCTCGGCCTTCTGCGCCTCCTTCTTCTTCTTGCCCCCCTTGGGGAGCTTGACGGACGGGAGCCGGACGCTGGGCCGACGCGACTCCATCGCCATGGAGACCGGCGCTGCATCGATCTCGCGGGCCTCCTCGAGCGACGCTTCCTCCTCGACGACGACCTCGTCCATCGCGCCGTCGCCGCTGCGGATGTTGGCGCCGTCGAGGAGGTAGCCCACGTCGCCATCCGCAGGACCGGCGCTCGCACCGTAGGCCCCCCCCACGACGCCCCCGACCACGCCGCCCACGACGCCGCCCTCGACCCCTCCCGGAACGCCCTCGGCTGCGACGCCCGCGTCCCAGTCGTAGGTGTTCTCGTTCGAAGCCCCCCCTGCCATGTTGGGGTTGCCCCCTGACACACCGGCCGTCGTCTGCACGGCGTTCTGGTAGCTGCGCTCCTGGGGGACCTTCTCGAGGACGTCCTGACCGAGGACGGGGGAACGGCTGGCGTCCGACGGGTCGGGCGGCGCCGGGTCCGCGTCGGCCACGATCTGGGCAGGCGGAGATGGCGCGGCGGCCGGCCGCGGCGTGGCCGCTGGAGACGGACGGACAGGCGGAGGGGGCGGGCCGTCGATGGGCTTGTCGCGTCCGAACTGGATCACCACGTCGTCGTCGTCTCCTCGTCCGGGCGACGGCCTGGGACGGTTCCTCCTCCGGCTGCCGGTCTGGACGCTGGCGCTCTGGGCCGTGGAGCGCCCGGCGACCGGCACCAGCGCCTGCCCCTGTGGCTTGACCAGCTCTCCCGTGACCTCCACGCCCTCGAAGTCCACGACCGTGCGGTCCTCGGCGATCTCGATGCGGTCCCTGCGGATCGTCACCATCTCCGGTGAGGGCTCCGGCTCCGGCCCGTACGAGGCGGCGGCTTCCTGGGCGGCCATCTCGGCTGCCTCCCGCGCAGCCGCCTCTGCCTCCGCCTTGGCCTTCTCGACCTCCATGCGCCGTCGGCGGTCGACCTCCTCGTAGCGCCGTGCCGCCTCGGCCTCCGCTCGCTCCCGGGCCTGCTCTGCCTCCCGCTGCATCTCCTCCTCGAGGCGGCGCCGCTCCTCGGCCGCGCGGGCCGCCTTCGTGGCGTCGTCCTGCGCCTTCTTCTTCTGCTTCGACAGCGTGCTGGTGCTGCTCAGCTTCGCCTTCAGCTCGGCGTTCTTGTAGACGTTGGTCTGGTCCTCGTCGGCGTCGAGCTTCTCCAGCTTGTCGCCGATGTCGAGGGCCTGGGCGTAGTTGGACTCGGCGACCTCGTAGTCCCCCACGAGCAAGGCCTGCTCCGCCTCGTCGAGGAGGCGCTGCTGCTCCCGGCTCTCCTCCATCGACCGGTACTTGGCCTGCTCCTTGACGCGCCGCGCGGAGGCCGTCTCCTCCTTGGACTCGGTGAACAGCAGGTCGAGGTTCCCCTGGAGTCGGTCCATGTCCTCGCTCCCAGCCCCGAGGGCCCGGAGCTGGTCCAGGCTCTGCTGGGCCTGGTCGAAGTCGTTGGCCATCCACTGCTGCACGGCCCCCTGGAACAGCACATCGGCCTCGGTGGCCCGGGCGTCGCCCAGCGCGAAGCCGTAGGTGATGCCGCTCCCCTCGGTGAAGGCCGCGACGACGTGCTGCTCGTCTTCGTCGAGACGGGACTCGTGGCCCATCGGCAGGTGCACGGAGACGCGATGGACCGCGATCTCCGCGTCGAAGGTCGGAAGAGACAGTGCATCGCGGGTCCGGCCGTCGAAGGCAGGCGCGTCGCCCACCATCACGACCCGGACCGGGAACGACAGCAGGCCGTCGACCGTCTCCACGGACTTCTTCAGGGGAAGACGCCAGGACGTACCGTCGACCAGGGGCTCGGGCAGCTCCCCGGCCACCGACACGCCGATGATGCGAGCGCCGGGGGGTGGGGTGACCCGCAGCGTGGCCCCGCGGTCGTTGCGGACCTGCAGGTGGGTCCGCATCAGCATCCGCCCCTCGTCGGAGAGGGCCACGGCCGTCTGGGCGACGTCGATGAGGGTGGCGGGGCCAGGGACGGGCTCGAAGCGGAGCAGCTGCAGCTGAAGGGTGGCGGGACCGCGACCCGTGCCTGCGTAGGAGAGCGCCCCCGTGGCCGTGCCCTCCACGAGGCCGTCCGCCCAGTCCGGGAGCTCGGCGAGGGCCACCGCGCGCCAGTCGCGGCCCTCGGGCACCACCTCCCGGTCGCCGGAGCGGGCCAGCTTCGTGACGTAGGCGGCGCGGCTGACCCCCTCGGGGACCAGGGAGGGTGCGGCGATGCTGCTGGCGGCGCCGGTCGGCGTGGTGACCGACCAGCGGACGTCGAGGCGCGCGGATCGGGCGTCGCTCTGGCGCAGGGTGACCTGGACCCGGTCACCCTGGCGGTCGACCGACGCGACCTGGGGCCCCTTCACCGACAGGTCCGGCCCCGCGCCGGGCACCTGGAACGCCACCGTGCCGAGCTGGCCCCGGAGCGCGCTCACGTGGAGGCGCGCGGCCACCGTGACGGCGCCGTCGTCGACGGTGATGCCGGTGGCCACGGTCGCTCCGAGGAGCGTGCCTCGGGCCGCTGTGGCCGCCTGGCGGCCGACCACGGCGAGGTCGCCGGAGCCCCCCCACCAGCGGCCGTCCCCGACGGGGGCCATGCCGGCAGCCGCGAAGATCCAGTCGTCCGGGAGCTCGGCGCGCCCGACCGGCGCGGGAAGCATGGGAAGGCGCGGCCCCTCTCCCGGCGCGACCCGTGCCTCCCGGATGCCGGTGAGTACAAGCTCGCCGGGACCATCGACCCACACCGTGACCGGCCGCATGCCGTCGGAGGGAGGCCCGAGCCCCGTCGACCGCCCCTTCCAGGTCAGCGAGGTCAGCACCACGTCTGCCCCCACCAGCGGCGCCTCGAACCAGCCCGGCGTGTCGCTGTCGATGCGCCAGCGGGCCTCGATGCGGACCCGGTCTGGCCCCTCCGAGAGGCGCACGGAGCGGTCGACCACGCGGGGGCCCGGCACCTCCACGTCGGGAGGCTCCGGGCCCACGAGGGCTCGCCACCGAGCCCCGGACAGCACGACCTCGGGGTCGCGGTCCAGCTCGGCTCCCTGAGCCAGGAGCGCCAGCATCAGCCAGAGCGTGGGTCCTCCTCGTCGTCGGGTCCCCAGACGGTGGAGACCCCGGGAACCTTACAGCGGTTCCGGTATGTGCGAGGAAGGAGGTGAGACGTGGGTACAAGGTGTTTACGCCGGCCATCGTCCGAGACCGATGCCCGGCCCTCGCCCCCCTACACAGTGCCCAGCAGCTTCCCGAGGCGCTCCACGGCCCCGTGCACCGCATCCAGGTCCACCGCGCCGACGCTGAACCGCACCCAGCCCGAGCCCTCCGGGTAGCCGAAGGCCGTGAACGGCACGACCGCCACCCCGGCCTCCTCCAGCAGCAGGTTCCGCAGGTCCTCGTCGGTCTCGATGGTGCGCCCGGCGACCGTCTTGCCGTGCAGCTCGAAGCGGGCCGACAGGTAGAGGGCGCCCTGGGGGTCGAGGCAGTCCGCGGGCATACCCTGGGCCTTCATCCCCTGGAGGCCGTCGTGGAGCACGGTGAGGCGCTCCCGCAGCGCCGCCTTGAACGGACCCATGTAGGCGCTCTGTGCGTCGTCGTCGTCGAGGAGCTCGGCGGTGGCCAGCTGCTCCGCCCGGGCGGCCCAGGCCCCCATGTGACCGATGAGCGGCTTCATGCGACCGATGACGTAGGGAGGCGCCACGGCCCAGCCCACCCGCAGGCCCGTGCCGGCCCAGCACTTGCTGATGGCGTCGACCATGACCGTGTAGCGGGCCATCTCCGGCACCAACTCCGGCGGGGTGACGTGACGGTACTCGCCATACACGAGCTGCCAGTAGACCTGATCGTAGATGAGCATCAGCGGACGACGGCCCGCCTCGAGCCGCTTGGCGTTCTCGGCGACGATGGCCTCGCTGATCTCCTTGAGCAGCTCGGGCGCGATGACGGTCCCGGTGGGGTTCAGCGGGCTGTTGAGGAGGATGAGCTGGGCCCGCTCGATGTGGGGGAGCAGGTCCGCCGCCGTGGGCATGAACCCGGTCTCGGGCGAGGTGACCAGGGGGATGCCCTCGGCGCCGCGGAGGTAGATGTAGTACCCGACGTTCCAGGTGGGCACCGGGTAGACGACGACGTCACCCGGGTCCACGAGGGTCTCGAAGGCGCTGTAGATCGGCGGACGGGCACCGGCCCCAACGAGCACGCTCCCCTCGGGGTAGTTCAGCTCCAGGTGGCGGTCGTAGTGACCGCGCACGCTGGCCCGAAGCTGGGGCATGCCGACAGCCGGCGGGTAGCGGGTCTCCCCTTCGTCGAGCTTGGTCTTGATGCCATCGCGGAGACGAGCGGGGATCGGGAAGATGGCCGGGTCGAAGTCGCCGATGGTGAAGTTCGACACCGTGCGGCCCTCGGCGGTGAGCCGGTTCACGTGGGCGGCGATGGCGAGGATCGAGCTCCCCTTCATCGCCTGGGACCGGGCCGTCGGCACGGTGGCCGCGAGACGGGGGTCATCGAACTGGGGGGCGGCGTCGAAGGACATGTGGGCTCCTGAGCAGGGCAACGCCTAACCCAGCCCCCCCGGCGCCGTGGAACGGATGTGGCGAAGCAGCTCGGACCACGCAGCGACGGCCTCGTCGACCGGGATCTCCACGCCAGACGCCCCGATCGACAGCTCGGTCCGCCACGTCCCCGGCAGCGGTCCGGGACGGGGTCCTCCGAAGGCACGGATGCCCAGGGTCGCCTCCACGTGGGCCCGGGCCTCGACGGCCTGCTGGGGCGTCCCCGAAACCACCACGTGGAAGAGGTTGGTGGGGGGCGGAGCCAGCAGGGTCACGCCGTCGAGCCCGGCGAGGCGGTCCGAGAGCTCGCGGGCGTAGCGCACGTAGGCGGGGATGGCCTCGAGCGCGTGGTCGAGCCGCGCGGCAGCAGACGCCACCGAGGGCGCCTGGGACCACAGCGTGCCCCCCAGCCGCCGCTGCCAGGTGGCCGCCTGGGCGATGACCTCGCGGGATCCCAGGAGCATCGCCCCCGACAAGGCCCCCACATCCTTGTAGAAGCTCACGTAGCAGCTGGCGAAGCCAGCCGTGATGTCGGACAGCGGCCGATCGTAGGCGGTAGCGCAGGCCCACAGCCGGGCGCCGTCGAGGTGCAGGGGAACGCCCCGCGCCGCGGCGGTCGCCTTGAGGGCCTCCAGCTCCTCCCAGCTCGGGAGCTGTCCGCCGATTTCCCGGGCCGGCAGCTCGGTGACGACGCACGCGAGGGGCTCCACCACGGCCTCGAGGTCCCTCGCCAGCATCGGCCGTTCGGCGGGTCCCACCCGTCGCCCGTGGAGCCCGTGGACGTGGCCGTAGGCGCGCTCCTCGTGGAGTTCCAGGTGAGAGGTCGGGTGGAAGCCCACATGGGGTCGACCCGCACGGTCCGCGTGGACGCGCAGGGCGATGGTCTGGGCCATGACCCCGCTGGGCATGAAGCGTGCTGCCTCGTAGCCCAGCAGCGCAGCCACCCTGGTCTCGAAGTCCTCGAGGAGGGGCCCGGTTCCGTACACGTCGAAGGCGACGTCGTTGGAGCGACACCACGCCGCCGCCTCCTCCAGCAGCTCGGCAGGTGTCCGCGGTCCGTGTCCGTGCAGGTGTCGCATCACGCCCCTCCGTCGTGGGTGTCTCAGTCGTTCAGAAGGTAGGCGAAGATCAGCGGCGCGACGATGGTGGCGTCGCTCTGGATCATGAAGCGGGGCGTGTCCACGTGGAGCTTCCCCCAGGTGATCTTCTCGTTGGGGGGTGCGCCGGAGTAGCCGCCGTAGCTGGTGACCGCGTCGCTGATCTGGCTGAAGTAGCCCCACAGCGGCGTGTCCGTCTCTTCGAGGTCCTGGATCAGCAGGGGAACCGCACAGATCGCGAAGTCCCCGGCGATGCCTCCCCCCACCTGGAAGAAGCCCGGGGCCGGTCCCGGTCGGCTGGCGTGCGCCCGATACCACTCGCACAGCACCTGCATCTGGCGAGCGCCGTGCATCACGCAGTCGTACGACGGGACCTTCCCCTGCATCACCGCCGCGGTGAGCACATTGCCGAGGGTGCTGTCCTCCCAGCCCGGCGTGAAGATGGGCACGCCCATCTCCTTGGCCGCCAGCACCCACGAGTCCGACGGGGGCACGTGGTACTCGAGGTCGACGTCGTCGAGCACCTCGAAGAGGTAGGTGGACGGCAGCTCCTTGCGGCCCTGCTCCGACCCACGACGCCACTTCTCGATGAGCCGGGTCTCTACGAGCCGCATCACCGTCTCGGGGATGCACACGTCGGTCACCCGGTTCATCCCGCGCTCCAGCAGGGCCTGCTCGTCCTCAGCCGAGAGGCTGCGCCAGTCGACGTGCTCGTAGTCCCGTGCGGCCAGGAGGTTGAACACGTCCTCCTCGAGGTTCGCCCCCGTGCAGCTGATCCCGTGGACCTTTCCCTCGCGGATCATCCGGGAGAGGATGCGGCCGATGCGGGCCGTCGACATGGCCCCGGCCAGGCTGACGAACATCTCGCCGCCTGCGTCGAGGTGGGCCTCGTAGGCCTTGGCGGAGGCGACGAGCTCTCGGCTGTTGAAGTGGAGGAAGTGCTGCTCGAGGAAGGTGCGGACCGGTCCAGCCAATAGGGGTGCTCCTGCGGAAAAGAGGCGAATCGCGCCACGTAACCGGGGGAGGCGTCGTCGAATGGAGAACCACCGCATCGAACCAGCGCGACGGTTCGGTCCTTCCTCGCGAGATGTCCGCAGGCCGCTGCGCGAGGCTCCAGGCTCCAGGCTCCAGGCTACGGCAACCAAGAGCGCCGCCCTCGAGCCGACGCGGCGCCACGGGTCAGGGCTCCAGACACGCCGCCCGATGGTCCGTCACCTCGACCGACGGCACCTTCCCCCCCGGGTCCACGGTCCGCACGTGGGCGATGCCCTCCAGCCCTCGCAGGCTCTTCACCAGCTGCTCGTGAACGTTCTGGGCACCTGCACCCCGGCAGTCCCCCTCCAGGACCACCGTGGCCACCCGACCCTCCAGCTGGACCCTCCCCCCGGTCGCGCCGTTGGACACCGTGCGCAGGCCATCCTCGTCGGGCCCCGCGAACACAGCGTCCACCACAGCCTGAGCCACCGAGCGTCGGTCCCCCGGCTCGACCTTCACAGCGCGGGCCACCAGGGCATCCCCGCCGTCCCGCAGCCTCTCCACGTCGAAGAACCACACCTCCACCGTGCGAAGCAGCGGCGCCGGCCGCTCCCGAGGGGCCTCGACCGCCGGCGGCGGCCCTGGAACCGGCCCGGGATCCGTCGACGCGCCACAGCCCAACAGCACTGCCCACCACGTCATGCCGGTCCTCCCAACGTCGCGCGCCAGGGGGGCGAGAGCACCCCGTCCCTGTGCGACACTCCGCCCATGACACCCGCCGAGCAGAGCCGCAAGAACCTCACCGACCACGGCCTCCCCCCGGGCCTCCTTCCGGACAACGTGGCGTCGGTCCGCTTCGACGCCGACAGCGGGCGCTTCGAGCTGTCCCTCGCCGCCGAGGTGCAGGCCACCGTCGGCGGCTACAAGGTCCGCTACAAGACGCACCTGAGCGGGGTGCTCCAGCACGGGGCCATCCAGGAGCTGAAGGGGGTCCAGGCCAAGAAGGGGCTCTGGCTTCCGGTCCAGGGAATGGCCCTCGCCGGGTCCAGCATCGCCTTCCAGATCGGACCGGTCACCAAGAAGCTGCCCATCTCCGAGTTCGGTGGGTAGTGCCGACGGGCCTCACCATCCCCCTCGGCCCCTTCCAGCTCGAGCGTCCCATCGGACGCGGGGGCATGGGCATGGTGTGGCTCGGCCACCACCTCGAGCAGCAGGTCCCCGTCGCCGTGAAGGTGATCACCGGCCGCGCCGCCAGCTCCCCGGAGTACCAGGCGGCCTTCGCCCGCGAGGTGCAGGCCGCAGCCCAGCTGGAGCACCCCGGCATCGTCTGGCTCTACGACTACGGCCGCATCCCCAAGGCGGCCGCCCGGGCCAGCGACTTCCAGCTGGTGGAGGGCAGCCCCTTCCTGGTGATGGAGTACGCCAGCCAGGGCACCCTGCGCCACGTGGCCGCCGAGGGCCTTCCCTGGCCCGAGCTACGCTCTGTCCTCCTCGCCCTCCTCGACGCCCTCGCACACGCCCACGCCCGCGGCGTCATCCACCGAGACATCAAGCCCGACAACGTGCTCATCGCCGGCCCCGACGACATGCGTCCCGGCCTGAAGCTCACCGACTACGGCATCGCCCACCCGATCGACGAAGGACACAGCACCGCCGGCGAGGGCAAGCCCATGGGCACCCCTCACTACATGGCGCCAGAGCAGATCCGCGCCGAGGTCCACCAGTATGGGCCCCACACCGACCTCTACGCCTTCGGCTGCATGGTCTACAAGGTCGTCACGGGCCGCCTCCCCTACCAGGGACTCAAGGGCCCACCGCTGATGTATGCGCAGCTCACCAAGCCTCCCCCGGAGCTCAAGCCCCTCCACCCCCTCCCCGACGGCTTCGAGCAGTGGCTGTCGGTGCTGATGGCCAAGGAGCCCGGCGAGCGCTTCCGGCGGGCCGCCGACGCCGCCATGGCCCTGGCGCAGCTCGAGGCCCCGGCCACCGCTCGCGTCACGGCCCTCGACGACGAAGGGAACGCCCTGCCCGACGACTTCGACCCGGACGATGAAGCCCCCCCCGAGACCGCCACCCTCCGGGTCGTGACGACCAAGATGGCCCTTCCCCAGGAGCTGCGCATCCACCCGCGGATCCGTCCCCCACTCCCCGAGACCTGGCGCCTCATCGACCAGTCGAACCGGCCGATGCGTCTCCTCGGCGCAGGGCTCGGCCTGTTTGGACTCCGCCCCGTCTCCTTCGTGGGGCGGGAGGCCGAGCGGGACCGCCTGTGGGACGCCCTGCACGAGGTCCACGAGTCCAGCGTCGCCCGGGTGGTCGTGGTGCGAAGCGTCGCCGGCATGGGCCGCTCCCGCCTCGTCCAGTGGGTCAGCGAGCGGGCCCACGAGGTCGGCGGCGCCCAGGTCATGCGGGCGCCCTTCACCCCCACGGGCATCGCCTGGGACCGGCTCCGGCGCATGGTCGTCCGCTTCGTGCGCTCGTGGCCTCAGAACGACGCCGCGCTCCTCGCCTTCGCCGACGGCCTCCGTCAGCAGACCGGCCTCGACGACGAAGCGCCCCACGTCCTCCTCGACACGCTCCTCGACCCCGCCCGGAGTCCGCTGGAGGACCACCAACGCCACGTCCTGGTCCGTCGCGTGTGGGAGCCCCTGTCCGCCCGACGCCCCCTGGTCGTGGTCCTCGACGACGCCCACTGGTCCATGGAAGCCATCAAGCTCGCCCAGTCGGTGCTGGTGGGTCGCGAGAAGGCCAAGCTGCCCGTGCTCGTCGTGCTCACCATCCTCGACGACATGGTGGACCCCTACTCCGAGCTGGCCCGCCGACTCGAGCAGCTCGACCGGCAGGACGGGGCCACCATCGTGCGCCTCGACCCGCTCCCCGAGGAGGCCAGCGTCGAGCTGGTCCAGAACATGCTCGGGCTCGACGACGACCTCGCCCACCGGGTGGTGGCCCGCACGGGCGGGAATCCCCTGTTCGCCACACAGCTCATCGGGGACTGGGTCGAGCGGAAGGTGCTGGTTCCCGGCGACGAAGGCTTCATCCTCGCCGACTCGGACGAGCGCCTGCCCGAGACCATCGAGCAGGTGTGGGAAGAGCGCATCCGACAGCTGGTTCGGGGGCTCCATGCGCCATCCCGCACCATGCTGGAGCGGGCTGCCATCCTCGGGCGAGACGTCGACGTCCTCGAGTGGCAGCAGGCCTGCGACGACCCCAAGGCCGCCCACGCCCGCGTCGGCCACGTGTACTTCCGCCCGCGGCACGCCAAGCTTCGGGCCGCGCTGATGGACCGGCTGTTCGCGAATCGCCTGGCCCAGGCCACCGAAGGAGGCTTCGTGTTCACCCACTCCCAGTTCCGCGAGGCGTTGCTCCACCACGCCGACATCGCGGGACGAACCCGGGAGCACCACGACGCGTGCGGCAACATCCTCCTCTTCCAGCTGAACATGGGCAACGCCGAGCGCGCCGCCAGGCACCTGGTGGGGGCCAAGCGCTACATCGAGGCCGTCCCGCCGCTGTTCCTCGCCGTGGAGCACCGCACCCACACCCTCGGCCCCCATGCCTCCCTGAGCCTCCTCGACGAGGTGGAGCGGGTCATGGACCTGGCGGAGCTCGGGGAGGAGGACCGGTGGTGGGCAGAGCTGGCCGCTCGTCGAGCCATCGCGCTGCAGTCCGTCGACCGGCACGGCGAGGCCTGGCGGGTCGCCCGACACGCCTGGGAGCTGGCCGAGCCACGGGGCTGGAGAGACCTGCAGGCCCTGGCGGCGCTGGTCCAGGGAATGGTCTCCCTCACCGCCGGTCGCACCAAGGAAGCCGAGCAGTACTTCCTCAAGGTCACCCAGCTGGTCGGACGCAATGGGGACCCATACGTGGCCCTACAGGCCTGGCACCGGCTCCGACAGCTGGCCGACCGGCGCAAGGACAGGAAAGAGGCCACCCGGCGGACGGAGGCCCTCCTCAAGGTCGCCAGGCGCGCCAACCGCGGTCCCACCGGGGCCTTCGGCCACGTGGCCATCGCCGGCGACGCCATCGCGCGAGGTGCCTACGACGACGCGGAGCGATGGGCCCGCTCGGCCCTGGACATCGCCACCGATGCCGGCGACCTGCTCGGCCAGGGTCGTGCCCACGCCGTGATGGCGGAGGTCGCGATGGGCCGAAAGGACGAGGCGCGCAGCACCGACGTCCGAGACCACTTCACCGTGGCCATCGACCGCTACGAGGCCATCGGCGACTCCGGGGCCGTGGCCCTCCGCTGCAAGTGGGCGGCATGGGAGGCTCAGCGCGGCGAGTACGAGCGGGCTCAGCGAGCCGTGGAGCCAGGCCTGCTGGTCGAGCCCGACGACCGCAACCTGCGCGCCGGCCTGCACGTGTGCATGTTGATCGCCACGGCAGGCCGCGGAAAGTGGCCGCTGTTCGAGCGGCACCTCTCGGCATGCACCAAGCTCCTTCCCCTGGTGTCGAACCCCTCGCCGCTCTACGCGGAGCTGGTGGAGGTCGCGGGCGACCTGTGCATCCAGCGGCGGCAGCGGGAGCGGGCGGTCAAGGCGTGGAAGCTGGCCGAGAACCGGTGGAAGGCCCTGGGGGCCACACGCCGGGCTGCCCGCGTGGCCCACCGGTCCCAGACGTTGGGCGCACCGTAGACGGAGGTCCGGATGTGTCTCCCCGTTGCACGGGTGGCACCGAGGTTGCTCGAGGGCTTCGGGCGTCGGGCTTCGGACTTCAGCTCGCTGCAACGCGCTGGGGCGCCGCATCTGGAGATACGGCCCCATCGTTGGTACGCGTCAACCTCGGTCGCGCCCTCGAAGCCTTCGAAGCGGCCCGTTGCTCCCTTGCATGCCGAAGCCCGAAGTCCGTAGCCTGAAGCCTCGTCCCACCGCTCGCCAACGTGGTGAGGAACGCACGAAGCATCGCCTGACCTAGCCTTTCTTTGCGTACGCCTCGATCTCCTGCACGACGGCGGTGAGTCCGCTGGTCTGGAACCAACGCACCAGGAAGCCCGGCACGCTGCCACCGGGCCCGTAGGCCAGCTGGTGGACGGCCTTCACGCCGCCCTCCGGGTGCCTGGTGATCTCCCAGAAGCCATCGTCCCAGGCCACGGCGACGTTGCCGCTGGCGGGCTCGAGGCCCGCGTTGTCGAGGGTCCACTTGTAGCGGAAGCCCCCATCGACCGCATCCTTCTCCATCACCAGCACGGCCTCCCGGTTGGAGATGCCCTTGGCCTGGTGGACCTGCTTGACCCAGGTGCGGGAGCCGTCGGTCCGCAGCACGTCGGAGCTGACGATGCTCGACCAGTACAGGTCATGGTCTCCGTAGGCCGCCATCAGGCCGTGGAGCTTGTCGACGTCGACGTCCGGGAAGTGGCACTCCGCCCGCATGGGCACGACGCCGTTGCCCAGCGCGGGCCCCAGGGAGAGCTCGCAGTGGTCGGTGTTCTTGGTGACCTTGAAGCCCGACGGGGCCGCAAGGGACGAAGCGATCAGGAGGTACAGCATGGCGACCATCCTACACGCGAACGGTCGGCCAGCTTCCCCCGGCCTCAGTCGAGGTCTTCGAGATCCTCGAGGGCCTGCTCCTGGATGCGCTCGGCGAAGTGCACCAAGGCCATCACCGCGCCCTCTGCCGCCTGGAGGAAGTGCAGGGCGGTGTCCTCGCCCTCCGAGGCCTGAACCACCTGGGCGGTGAGCCGATGCTCCCGCTCGTCGTCAGGGATGCGAACCCCCACGAGGACGCGGTCGCCGGAGCGGACCTCCCGCCCGCCGTCGAAGCGGAGCCCGGAGCCCGAGAAGTTCATGAACAGCTCGGGCTGGATCCAGCGCCGCCCGATGCCCTCACCCTTGGAGAGCCAGCGACGAGCGGCGAGCTCGTAGCTCTCCTCGTCGACCACCTGGTAGCGCACGTGCACCGGACCCCACGCACGAGCGAACTCGCGGCGGTCGGGTCGGTGGTGCCCCTGGATCTGGATGAACACGCCGTCGTCGGCCTCCCCGACGACGCGGCCGTAGACCCAGGGCTCGGGCTCGTCGGTCTGGAAGAACACAGCGGTCCCCTCGGCCAGACCCTGCACCCGGAGGCGCAGCTGGTCGCCGTCTCGGCCCACCAGCACAGCGGGCAACGAGCGGATTCCTCCGCCCATCACGAACAGATCGATGGCAGTTCCCACGTCGTTGTCCCCCACGAGGTTTCTCCGTTGTGCGTCCATCGGTGCCTGCTGCCCGTGCCTTTAGTGGAAAGCGCGGCCCTGGGATCAGGCTGCCCTGCCGGCCCTCCATCAACAAGGGAGATGTGGGCTGCCCCGCTTCGACCCCGATTACCCCGGACACAATTTGGCGCTGTGGAACACTATGCTGGTGCCATGAGCACCCAGGAGATGGTGATCGTCGCGTTGCTGGCGGTCGTGCTGATGCTGGCGTGGGCCTGGTTCCGTGCCCGGCACCGGGTCGGCCGCGCCAACCGGCGTCGCCAGCGCGTGGCCTCCTCGGGGGAGGCCGAGGCAGAGGTACTCCTCGCGGATGCGGGCTTCCGGATCCTCGACCGGCAGGTCACGGCTCGCTGGGCCATGGAGGTCGACGGAGAGGCGCGGGAGGTCCACTGCCGCGCCGATCTCCTGGTCCAGGCGCGCTCCAGGTCCTCCTTCCCTCGGGGTCAGCGCTTCGTCGCCGAGGTGAAGACCGGGGAGCGGGCCATCGACCCCACGCATCCCGCCACCCGGCGCCAGCTGATGGAGTACCTGCACGTGTTCGACGTCGACGGCGTGCTGCTGGTCGACATGCGGCACCGAAGCGTGCACCACGTGGCGTTCTAGCTGCCTCGAGCCAGCCCGCAGGCCTACACCCAACACGGGAGGGCCAGGAGGGCTGGCCCTCCGGTGGGGTCGAGCGTACCGAGGGTGCGTCGGACCGCTTGCGGGACGGCGGACGGTCGGGATCGGCGAAAGCCAGGCCCTGGAGGCCCGCTTGCGGGGCGAGAGGGGCTGGACCGTAGGGGGGCGAAGCCCCCGTCAACCGGTAGCCAGGGCGGCGGCTCGACCACCCGGCCGGTCGCCGAGGCGCCTGCTCGCAGCGGCATGGTTGGTCGGTGTGGCTGCGGCGCCGCGGCCACTGGGGTTGGAGGTAGCTCCCCTGGGCGGTCACGTCGCCGACGGGGCTGGGGTCGGCGACGGCGGTCTGGGGACACGGAGAGCGCGGAGGGCCTGGGGCGGTCGTGCTCGTGCCAGCCACGGCTACGGGCGACCCACGTGCGTGCAGGTCCTTCGTGTGCCCTCCGTGTCTCCTTCGTGGTCTTCGTGACCCCTACTGAGCCACGCCCATCGAAGGCCCCAGCACCCATCGACCGCCCTCCGAAGCCACGCCGAGGGCCTCCCCGAGCCGGTGCCGGTGGCGTCAGAGGCAGGGGCAGGGGCAGCGGCAGGCTAAGGCTGCCGCACGCCCGGGTAGGCCGCGAGGGCCTTGGCGAGGATCTCCACGGCACGGGCCACCCGCTCCGCCTCCACCACGGCCGCCAGGCGCACCTGGTTCCAGCCGTCGGTCGGGTCGGCGTAGAAGCCAGGCCCCGGGGCCACCACCACGCTCTCCCCGTCGTCGCGGAACTCCGAGATGAGGAAGCGGGCGAAGCGATCGGCGTCGTCGATGGGCAGCTCGACCATCGAGTAGAAGGCGCCGGCCGGACGCGGTGCGTGCACCCCCTCCACCAGCGACAGCGCGTCGATCATCGTGTCGACCCGAGCCTTGTAGATGGCCCGGACCTCGTCGTAGTAGGACTCGTCGAGGTCGAGGGCCGCGATCGCCACGTGCTGCGCCAGGGGCTGTGCTCCGAGCCGGGCCTGCCCGATGCGCTCCACCTTCTCCATCAGCGCGGTGTTGCGGCTGATGAGGAAGCCGAGCCGGAGGCCACAGGCCGAGTAGGTCTTCGACATCGAGTCGACCACGATGACCCGGTCGGCGAACTCCGGGAACTCCAGCGCCGACGTGGGCGCCTCGTCGAACCAGATGCGGCGGTAGACCTCGTCGGCGATGACGAAGAGGTCGTGTCGCTCGGCCCAGGCCAGCAGTCGCGCGAGCTCCTCCTTCCCGTACACGGCCCCCGTGGGGTTGGCCGGGTTGGAGAACACGATCGCCTTCACCGAGGGGTCGACGTACAGGTCGAGCTCCCCGTCCGCCGGGATGCGGAAGTTGTCGATCAGGTGGGTGCGGATGGGCTTCACCCGCGCCCCGGCCACCGTCGCGAAGCCGTTGTAGTTGGTGTAGTACGGCTCCAGGGCGAGCACCGTGTCGCCTGGATCGCAGGTGGCCGTGAATGCGAAGAGGAGCGCCTCCGAGCCGCCCACCGTCACGGCGACGTTGGGCTCCCCGAGTCCGGGGGACCACCGGCTGTGGTAGCGCGCGGCCGCCTCCCGACAGCTGGGCAGGCCGCTGGCGGGCCCGTAGGCGATGACCTCGGGCTGGAAGGAGCGGATGGCCTCGAGGAGCGGCTCGGGCGTGGCCACATCGGGCTGCCCGATGTTGAGGCGGTGGAAGGACACGCCTTCCTGCGCGCGGACCAGCGCATCCAGCTTGCGGATGGCGGATTCCTGAAGGGCTCCCACACGACCAGACAACGAGGGCATCGCAACCTCCGAACGCGCCATCATGCCGGGACGCGGTGGCGCGTCATAGCCGGCTGGAGGCCGCCGGGCGATGGTCCCCACACACAGCTCGGCCCCGGAGGGCACACCCCCGAGGCCGAACCACACGGAGCCGAAGCCTCAGCCGCAGACCGTCTCGATCAGCAGCCGGCACACGACGTAGGGGTCGATGTTGGCGCAGGGGCGACGGTCCTCGAAGTATCCCTTGCCGTCGGAGATGGTGTTCGGCGGGATGCGGATGGAGGCGCCCCGGTCGGACACGCCCCACTTGAAGTGGCGGTAGTCGCAGGTCTCGTGGCGACCGGTGAGGCGCTGCTCGATGCCGAAGCCGTAGTGCTCGATGTGGAGCGAGGCCCGCTCGGCGAGCTTGGCCATAGCGGCCTCGATGACGGCCATGCCGCCGTCGGCACGGGTGGACTTCGTCGAGAAGTTGGTGTGGGCGCCCGCGCCGTTCCAGTCGCCACGGACCGGCTTCGGGTCGAGGGTCATGGAGACACCGTGGTCCTCGCCGATCCGGTACAGCAGCCAGCGAGCGATGAGGAGGTGGTCGGAGACCTCCAGCGGGCCGCCGGTGCCGATCTGGAACTCCCACTGGCCCGGCATGACCTCGGCGTTGATGCCGTAGATCTTCAGACCGGCGTCGCAGCAGGCCTCGAGGTGCTCCTCGGCGATCTCCCGCCCGAAGACCTCGTCGGCACCGACGCCGCAGTAGAACGGCCCCTGGGGCGCGGGGTAGCCATGGTCGGGCCAACCCAGGGGGCGCCCGCCCGCGAACATCGTGTACTCCTGCTCGATGCCGAACCACGGGTCCTCGTCGGCGTGCTTGGACGCGGCCGCGCGGAGCAGCGCACGGGAGTTGCTGCTGTGGGGCGAGCCGTCGCTGTTCAGGACCTCACAGAGGACCAGCCGGTTGTTGCCGCCACGGATGGGGTCCGGGCAGTCGAAGACCGGCTTGAGCAGGCAGTCGCTGTCGTGGCCGACCGCCTGGTTGGTGCTGGAGCCGTCGAAGCTCCACATCGGGAAGTCGGTGGTGCCGTCCGGCACGACCTTCGTCTTGGAACGCAGCTTCTTGGTGGGCTCGCTGCCGTCGACCCAGATGTATTCGACCTTCATCATCACAATCCTCGCGTCCGACCGTGACAGGGCCGGCACCCGCACTAAGCGGGCAGAAATCGTCGTGCCAGGTCTCCGGGGAACGAGATCCCAGATGGGCCTGGCTGCGCGATGCTCCGAAGGTGGCTCCTCGACCTGCCGAGCCCGCTCGACGGCTTCAGGCCCCGGGCTCCAGGCTTCAGCATTGGGCCGGATCGTGGGATGCAACGGGGGACGGGGATGTCTCCGGCGCGGGGGCGCCACAGGAGCCTTCGCAGCTGCCCAGTGCGTCCTTCCATGCCGAAGCCCGACGTCAGAGGCCCGAAGCCTCGCACCACGGCCTGCAGGACTCGCGACGAACGTCCGAACCGTACCTAGAAGGCGTCGCCACCGCCGTACTTCTCCTCCAGCGAGTCCGCGATGTCCGCGATCCGCTGCAGGAGGTAGTCCACGTCGTCCGGAACCAGGGTGTGGAGGAGGACGTTGTGGATGACCAGGAAGACCTCTCCCGACAGCGCGACGGCACCGATGGGGAGCTTGGCGTTGTCCCGCAGGAGCTCGCTGGGATCGGCCTGCCCCTCCCGGGCGAAGGGGGACTTGAACTCCACGTGCTCGTGGTTCGACGTGGCATAGCGCCGCAGGATGATCTTCTGATGGCGTCCGTCGTCGTAGGACCACACCATCGACATCATGTCGGGCTCGTCGTCCTGGAGTCGGTAGTTCGCCCGTACGTGCTGCTGGATATCAGACCACTGGGTCATCGTGCTTCGCCTCCTCGCGCCCGTGGGCCGGGCCTCCTCGGTGGGAGCCTACCCCGCTCGACCGGCCCGCTGCTCGCCCAGCCAGCACGCGGCGGTCACACCGGCACCACAGGACCCGCGTTTCACACGTTCCACCGAACCTATGAACCCTAGAACCGGTCGCCGCCGCGACGTTCCTCGAGGACGTCCGCCAGCTCACCGACCCGCGCAACGACGGCCAGCAGCCCCTCGATGGACAGCGTCGTGAGGTGGGACTTGTGCACCAGCACCAGGTAGCGGCCGTGAAGCGCGATGGCGCCCAGGGGGAGGTTGAGGTTCTGCTGCAGGAGCTCGACCTCCTCGCCGGCACGGATCTCCCCGAAGGCGCTCCGCACCTCGACCATGGACTCGTTCCAGGCCGTGTAGTGCTGCACCATCACCCGCTGGGCCCGCTCGGTGTGCCCGTCGCGTAGCGGCAACGTGAGGGCGACCTCGTCGACGCCATCGTCGTCGAGGGTGTAGTGGCGACGCAGCAGCGCACGGAGCGCATCCCAGGTCATCGACGTCGCCCCACGGCCAGCAGGACCAGGCCCAGCCAGCCGGCCGAGGGCGCAGCGACCTGACACCCGCAGCCCTTCTTCTCGACCGGTGGAGGAGGCACGACGCCAGGAGCCCCGGGGAGCGTGGGGTCGGGGTCGGTGACGCCCGTTCCAGTGCCCGTGGGGTCCGTGTCGCTGGTGCCGGTGTCGCTGTCGGTGTCGGTGTCGGTGTCCGTCGACCCGCCCACGGTGCCAGGTCCGATGGGCACCACGTCCGGCGCGATCTCGGCCAACACCCCCTCCATGGCATCCCTGCGGGACGTCGGGGAGGCGATGGCATCGAAGGGGAAGCCGAAGGTGGCGACGCCAGAGCCTACGACCGCCGCCACGCCACCGTCTCCGTAGCGGGCGATGACCGTGCGGCCGCTCGCCAGCACGTCGGGGTACTCCACGGGGTAGGCGCCGTCGCCGAAGTCCATGGCGATGCCCGCGAGGGGCCCCTCTCCGTCGACGTCGGTGGAGGTCGCGGCGTCGCTCTCCATGCCGGCACCGAGGATGCCGAGGGCAAAGGCGCGGTCGTCGTCGCTGCCCCGGTAGTCGAGGTCCCACAGCATCTCGGCACCGCTGGCCATGAGCGCGCCGCCTCCGACCACGTAGGCCTCGATGGCCGTCTGCTGGCTGGCGGAGAAGCTCTCGTCGACCGTGGACTCCTCCCCCGTGGCCCACACGACGATGGGGTAGTCCGACAGGTCGAGGGTCGCCGCCACCTCGTCGCTCACGGCGTCGAAGGTGTAGCCGGCGTCGGCGATGGCCTGGCCATGGGCCCGCACGATGTCGAAGGCGTTGGTGCGCTCGGCCACGAAGACCTTCACGTCGCCCAGCGACGCGTGCTTGTACTCCTCGTCGAGGAGCCCGGCGTCCAGCCGGTCGAAGGCCGCCACCACCAGCACGTCGGGGGATCCGGACGGGGCGCGACGGGCCCCCACCACCTCGCTGGGGAAGGACAGGCCCCCCTCGTTCCTGGCGGCGATGCGGAGGAAGACCGTCTCGCCGAACTCGGCGTCGATCTCGGTCGACGTCCCGCTCACCTCGGTGCCACCGTCCCAGCTGCGGCCGTCGACCGAGCGGTAGACGACGTAGCTGTCCGCCGCGTCGCCGAACGGCGCTCCGGAGATCGGCGGTGCCCAGCGTGCTGTCAGCACGCCGCCTTCGTGGCGCAGCGCGACCTCCTCCGGGGGCTCCGGCGGCAGGTGGACCGCCTGCCCATCGCGCTCGGCGAAGTAGCGGGCGATGCCGTGGGCCATGCCCCGGGAGGCGTCCATGCGGAAGTTCGGCGCCTTGAGGGCCGCGGCGTCGTTGGCCTCGTCGTGGAAGGCGAGCTCCACCAGCACCGCCGGCATCTCGGGGTTGTGGGAGGGACTGACCTCCGAGAACACCGCCTGGCCGAGGCCGCGGTCGTTCCAGGCCGGGTCCCACAGACCGTGGATGTTGTCCATGATGCCGTCTTGCACGGCGGCCGCCAGCTCGGCGCTCCCCGCCACCTCCGCGCCATCCCAGTAGTAGGTGATGGTGCCCCGGGCGTCGTGGTAGCCGGACGCGTTGCTGTGCCAGGAGAGGTAGATCGCGTCTTCGCCGGCGGGATGCTCCCACGCGGCCCAGCGGGAGCGGGCGGAGGGGTCCGACCCACCGTCGCCGCTGGTGCCATCGCCGCTCGGGTCGTAGGTGGACGAGGGCGCGCCGTTGTACTGGGTGTACTGGATGGCCCCGGTCTCCCAGCGGGGTCGCTCCGGCGTCACCCCCTGACGACTCACCTCGGTCATGCCTCCGCCCACCCGCACCGCGTCGGCGGACAGCAGCTTGCCGCTCTGGGAGGAGTCCCCGATGAGCTCCACCGTGAGTGGCGTGCCGGCGGGGAGCCACAGGGTCTCGACGTACTGCCAGGTGCTTCCGTGCACCGTCTGGTCGAAGGTGCGGTCGATGACGCCGCCGGGGTGGGTGATCCGGTAGTGCGCATCCGTGGCGTTGCCGGGGTCGCTGTCCCAGCTCACGTACACCACGTAGTGGCCGTCGGCGGGCACCGTGGGGATCCAGCTCGCCACCCCTCCCCCGTCGGCGGGGAAGGTCCGGGTGGTACCGGCGTCGAAGGGGTTGACCCCGTAGGGAATGCTGGAGAGCTGGGCGAAGCCCTCGGCGCCGTCGGCGAAGCCGCTCCCGGTCTCGGTGTAGCCGGGGTCGCCGTTGTCGACGATGGCCATCTCCGGGTTCACGTCGCGCTCTTTGACCGTGAAGACCCGCGCCCCCATGTTCTCGAGGTAGCGGACCAGGTATTGGTTGGCGCCCTCGGGGTTGTGGAAGTCCTCGACGGTGTCGTGCCAGTTGCCCCGCTGGGTGGCGAAGCGGCCCAGGCTGTCGTACCAGATCCACCCGTGGCACTGGCTGATGTACACGGCCTTGCCGGACAGCGCCCCGTCGTTGGCACCGGGCTGGTCGACACCGATGGACACCGCCTGGGCCCAGGGCTCCTTCACCGGGACGGGCGGGGGCTCCGGGAGCAACGACTGGGCCGGCACCAGCCGTCCGGTCGACGGGTCCCGGGCATAGACCACCAGACGACGAGCCCCCAGCGGCGCCCGGCCGCTCGCACGCTCCAGGAGGCCGTCGAGGGCGTCGGCGAGCTCCGCGGTGGACAGCGCGTCGTCGACCACTTCCGCGTAGGTGTCGGTGGCCAGCACCAGGCCGTCATGGGGACCTGCGGCCCGCGCCTGGGGGAGCACGTCGAGGTGGGACGGCGCCGCCGGAGAGGCGGGTGCGGCCCAGCAGAAGGCAATCAAAGTGGACAACAGCGACATGGGCGACCTCGTGACCGTCGGCCCTGGGTAACCGCCCATCTGCCGACACGACCCACCAGACCCGACGATGCCATAAGGTGCACGCCGCTGGAGGAAACCTTGGGAAGCACGCTGTACCGCGCCTCGGAGTCGTTCTACCTGATCCCCGACGACGTCGATCTGGACCTCGGCCCCCTGGAGATCCGCTCCCTCGACGGGGGGATGGCCCAGGTGGATCCGCTGTCCGTGGCGCGCTTCCGGGTGACCGAGAGCGTGGCGCGGGCCTTCGCCAAGCGGGCCGCGACCAACGTTGCGGACCGTCTGGAGTCCAGCGTCGCGGCCGCCAGCTCGGCCCTGGCGTCGATGACCTCGGACGTCGAGGGGCTGCCCGACCAGGCCCTGGCGGATCTCACGGCCCAGCTCCAGCAGCTCGTGGGCACGTTCCAGACCGCCGACCTGACCACCGACGCCGGCCGGGCCTCGGTGGAGGAGCAGCTGTCGAACCTCCGTCAGGCGAAGGGAGAGATGGACGACAGCGCAGACGGCTGAAGGATCCCGAGGTATCGTGCTCCCCGAGGTCCCCCCCTTGCTCACCTGGCTTCTCCCCATTGCCGCGGCGGCCGACTGTGGCTTCGCCGCGACCGAGACCGAGCTCCACGCCACCATGGAAGCGGCGGAGCAGGCCTATGCCGAGCTCGACGTCGACGCCTTCCGGCGAGCCAACGACGAGCTCAGACTGGCCTTTCCCTGTGTCGACACCCCCGTGGAGCCCTCCACGGCCGCACGGCTGGCGCGGGTCCGTGCCCTGGCCCTGTCCACGAGCGGCGACGACGATGCCGCCCTGTTGGCCCTGACCGCCGCCAAGGAGCTGGACCCCAGCTACACCTTCCCCACGGAGTTGCTCCCCGACGGGCACGCCATCCGCATCCGCTACGACGGCATCCAGCCCAGCTCCCAGCTCGGCGCCAAGCTGCCGAAGCCCAAGGGCGTCACCGTCCTCATCGACGGAACCCCCCAGGTCACACGCCCCACCCATCGACCGGTGGTGTTCCAGGTGGAGCGGGAGGGCAGCGTGCAGGACACCCGTCTCCTCTGGCCCGGAGACCCCGCGCCCGACTACCCCAAGGTCCCCGTGACCCGAAACCGCCTCCTCCTCACCGCTGCGGGGCTGGCGGCGGGATCTGCGGCCCTGTACGGCGGCGCATGGGCCTCCCGGGGCGCCCTGGACTCGGCCGAGGGAGAAGAGGCCCTCCAGGGCGTCCAGCGACGCACCAACCTCCTCACGGGCCTGTCCCTCGGACTCGCCGTCGGCGCCGGCGCCAGCACCACGGCGGCGGTGTTGGTGAGCGATCCGTGACCGACGACCTGCTCCCGATCGGGTCGACCATCGGCCGCTACACCATCGAGGGGCTGCTCGGTCAGGGAGGCATGGCAGCGGTCTACAAGGTGCGCCACGAGCAGCTCAACACCCTCCACGCCCTCAAGATGCTCACCGTGCCGGGTCGTCGCATCCGGCAGCGGCTGGTCCAGGAGGGGCGGGTGCAAGCAGCCCTGCGCCACCCCAACATCGTGGCGGTCATCGACATCATCGAGCACGAGAACCAGCCGGGCCTCGTGATGGAGTACGTCGACGGCCCCACCCTCGAGCAGCTCCTCGCTGCCCGCAAGCTCGCCTGGCACGAGGTCGACCACCTGGGCCGCGGCATCATCCGGGGCGTGCAGGCGGCCCACGACCAGGGCCTCATCCACCGCGACCTCAAGCCCGCCAACGTCCTCATCGCCGTCCAGGACGACCAGCTGGTCCCCAAGGTCACCGACTTCGGCCTGGCCAAGCTGCAGCGGAACCAGACGTCGGGGCACACCCGCTCCGGCGACACCATGGGCACCCCCGCCTACATGGCGCCCGAGGCCATCAAGAACGCCAAGCACGTCGACCACCGCGCCGACGTGTTCAGCCTCGGCGCGCTCCTCCACGAGCTGATCACCGGGGAACGCTGCTTCCAGGGCGCCGACATCCTGGAGACGTTCACCGCCGTGGTGAACGCCGACCACGTCCCCCTCCCCGACCTGCGTCCCGACGTCCCGATGCGGATGATCCGTGCCATCGAGGGGGCCCTGCACCCCGAGCCCGACGAGCGCCTCCAGGACGTCCGCTCACTCCTCCAGGCGTGGATCGACGCCCCGGGGCTCGACCCGGGCACCACCCTCACCCCCGTCTACACCCCGGAGCTGCTGAATCGGGTGAAGGCCATGGGCCAGGGCCAGGACTCGCTGTCCAAGATCCTGTCGGAGCGGGAGACCCTCCCCATCACGTCCCAGGGCGACGCGTGGAGCCTCCGCTCCCTGGGCTCCGTCCCCGACACCACCGAGACGTACATGCCGGCCGACGAGACCCAGGTCCGGCCGCGCGATCCCAGCGACGTCCCGGACCCGGTGCACGCCGCCCCGACCCAGCTCGACCTCCTCGAGGATCCGGCACCCGCCGCCCCCCGCGCTGGGCCTCCCCCTGAGCCCGAGCCGCGCTTCCCGTGGGTCGGCGTCGGCCTCGCGGCCCTCGGCGTCGCCACCCTCCTCGTGGGCATCGGCGCCCTCTCGGCCGCAGGGGTCGTGGTCGTCGGCACGGTCGGCGACGATGACCCGGTCGTCGCCCTGCCCACGGCGCCGGTCCCGGAGCCCCAGCTGATCCCCGAGCTGGCCGACCTGCCCGAGCCCCCGGTCCCCGAGCCCACGCCCGCAC